>Ga0081538_10000075_pt1 | contig 94222 bp, 83 predicted proteins | sample TabmetS5T2R1_FD_71022 | JGI IMG/M metagenome (GOLD analysis project Ga0081538, IMG submission 71022) | Tabebuia heterophylla rhizosphere microbial communities from the University of Puerto Rico - S5T2R1 | ecosystem: Host-associated > Plants > Roots > Rhizosphere ... | reverse complement strand
AGGTGGTCAAGAGCCGCTGATGCTCTCTTACTCAGCCGTTCAAGTCACGTATCTCCAACCGCGCCCACCGCCGCGTCGCGCTGCGCCGACCCCCCAGCCAGCCCAAAACTGCGAAACTCAAGTCCCTCGTATGAGAAGGAAAATGATAGGAGACTATTCGCGCCTGATGGGTGGCCTGACACTCTCTTCGCATACGGAGGAAACGGCAGTTCACCGGACTGCGCTGGGGCAGGGGAGCTCTTGCGGGAGCCGGTTTGGCTGATTGGCGAGCGTTCCCCCTTGACTACCCGCGCAGGCCATGCCATAATCGAACGTATGTTCGATACGGTAGTGGATCGGGGCGAGGTGGCGCAAGAGGCCGCCGACGCGCTCGCGCCGCTGCTCGACACCCTGGCCGCTATCGACTGGGACGACCTCGACCCTGACATGCTCGGCCGGATGGTCGTGAGCCTGTCAGCCCACCGCGACCGGCTCGACGGCCTGTGCCACCTGGCGATCGGCGCGCATGATCGGGCGCTGGCATGGAAAGCCGACGGCGCCCGCTCGGAGAAAGAGTGGCTCGCCGCCCGCTGCGGCAACAGCATGGGCGAGGCCGCGGGGCGGACCGAGACTGCCCGCCGGCTGGGCCAGCTGCCGGCCACCGCGCAGGCGCTGGCCGACGGCACGATCACCCCGGCGCACGCCCGGGTCGCGGCCAAGGCTGCGCGGGACCTGCCGGGCGAGGCGCTGGCCGGGTTGGATCGGCTTGTCGCTGAGCAGGGCGCTCACGGCGACTCGGGCCAGTTGCGCGCCACACTGGACGACTACGCGCACAGCGTGACCCCCGACAGCCTGGCCGCCCGGCAAGAGCGAGCGTGGCGGACCCGCCGGCTCAACGCCACTCGGACCGCTGATGATGGCGGCGCGTTGGACGCCAGGTTGGACAAGATCGGCCTGGAGACCGTCCTGACCGCGCTCGCGCCGTTGGCCGTGCCCCACGGCGAGGACGACGACCGCACACCAGAGCAGCGGCGCGCTGACGCGCTGGTCGAGTTGGCCCGGCGCAGCCTGGACGGCGGCGGGCTTCCTGAGGTCGGCGGGGTCCGCCCCCACGTCACCGTGGTCGTGGATCTGCCCACCCTGCTCGGCGAGGCGGGCGCCCCGGCGGCGCAGCTGGACCGTCTTGGGGCAATCTCCGGGGACGCCGCCAGAAGGTTGGCGTGCGACGCCGGGATCTGCCGGGTAATTACCAACGGCCGGTCCCAGATCCTGGACGCCGGCCGGTCAACCCGCACCGTCACCCCAGCCCAACGCCGCGCGCTGGTGGTCCGTGACGGCGGCTGCGTGGGTTGCCGCGCCCCGGCCGCCTGGTGTGAAGCCCATCACATCGTTCACTGGATCGACCTCGGCCCGACTGATTTGGACAATTTGTGCTTGCTATGCGCACGGTGCCATCGAAACGTGCATGAGCGCGGGTGGTGGCTGGCGCGCGGCCCGGACGATCGGTGGAGATTGCATCCACCCAACCGCCAATGACCGCCTCGGCCCGACCGCTGATCCGCTGTGGCTGTGGGCGTGACGTTCGCCGACGCGCTCACAGCTGCCGGCCACCGTGGGCGGGTTCGCGGTGTTCCCCAGCGCCCTACGGCAGCTCGTTCAGGCCGTATCGGCAACAGCGTCATGGCTTCGTCGTGGCCTGTCTGGCAGCCGAGTGGATCACCTGCGAGGAGTGCTGCGCTATTCGATCCGTAGAGCCCAGTACGCGCGAGGGTCGTTCTTACTATGGCCGACCCAGTCGACGATTCCCGCCTCCTGGAGCGCTCGGAGTTGGCGGATCACGATCGGTCGCGAACGCCCGCTGACCTGGGCGAGTTCGCCGGTGCTGGCACGCCCGGCCTCACGGATGAGGCGGAGGAGGTCACGGGCACCAGGAGGGAAGCGTGCCTCTAGCTCTTGGTCGACGGCGGCTGAGGACAGCATGAGGCGAACGCTGCCGGAGGTCTGCCGGTAGGCGGGATCAGCCAGGCCGGCAAGCCGCATCTCGTCGAACATGCGGCGGATGCCTTCCCCCAGCTCTTGCCCAAAGCGCAGGTCAGCGCACACGCGAGCGATGCGAGGATTTCTCGCGAACCGTGTGATCTGGAGCGGATCACGCGTGTCGGCGATTCCTGGGAAGCGGCCTGGACTCTCGATCTCGATCCGATCATCGAAAATCTCAACTCGGATGTGATCGCCGTTGATGCTGTAGGAGCGGTGCACCACGGCGTTGACAAGCCCTTCGAGCCATGCGTCGGCGGGGACGAAGCCGACCCGCTCGAACCGTCCGGTCGCCGTGAGCGCCCGCCGGGTGGGAAGGCGGTTGAAGATCGCAGCGCGGGCGTCCATTAACTGGGCAGGGAGGGGCCCCTCGACGCGCACGTCGTCGAGGAGTTGCTGGCGAGCCCCAGAGCCGCGCTCTGCTCCCCGGTAGCGGAGCACGCGCACCGATGCCTCGGGAAACCACACCTGCGGATGGCGGGCGAAGAGCAGGACAGCGGCCAACGTGAGCTGATTGTTGCGGCTCAGCAGCCCACGCGCGGCGAGGAGCCGTTCCGGATCGGGATGGTTGACCGCTTGGGCGTACTCCCTCAGCAGCTCTTCGTCGAGGTCGTCGAGTTGGGCTCCCTCGACCACAGTGCTTTCGAAGGTTGCTTGCCCCTTGTCATACATCAGCTCCTGGCGTTGCGCGAAGGTGAGCCGCCGGTTCTCGTCACCCACACGGAGATAGGCCTCATCCTTGCGGTTGCAATGGATCTTCTCGCTAGGCTCGACCTCGATGATGAGCAGGTGGTCTGCATCCCCGCCATGGTTCACGCACTCGACGAGACGTGGCCGGCACGGGACCGTTGGGACGGTGAAGTCGAGAGCCGCCTGCCGCCAGCCTGAAAGCCGCTTCTGAATAGCATCGACACCCTCGACTTTGCCGCTCCACAGACCGAGAACGATGATGCCGCCTTCGGCGTTGGCAAAGCCAACCAGCCAGTCCGCGAGTTCTCGGGGGCTAATCCGGTTGCTCTTGCGGTCAAACCACTGGTTCTCTGGCAACGCGAGCAGCGCAGGTCCCCGTGCGGCTGGATCGAGGGCGAGCGCCTGCTCGGCGGCGACCGTAGACATGTGCTTACTCTAAATAATTTAGAGTAAGCACACCAACTCTCGTGGCCGTGAGCACGGTCACGGCTGTTGACGGCGCTGTCGGTCCTGGCTTACGGTCACTTCACAGGCTGCGGCCGTGGGCCGTGGCGGGGCGGTGGGATGCAGGAAGCCGGTGGGAGTCCGGCGCGGTCCCGCCACTGTGACCGGGGAGCGACCGTCGACGACGCCACTGCGCCAGCGAGGGTGTGGGAAGGCCGGCGGGAGCGAGGATCCGGGAGCCAGGAGACTGGCCCATCGCCCATAAGCGGGTCCGAGGGCACCCGACGACCCAGACCACCAGGGACGAAGGATCCCCGAAGGAGGTGGCCTGCAGTGGCCGAAACTCCGCTGCCAGGTCGTGAGCTGGTCGTTCCCGCGCTGGGCGCGCTCCTGCTCGCGATGCTCGTGCTCTATGCCATCTGGTTTGACCAAGGCGCTCTAGCCTCGCCGGTCACGCATGCCCTGAGCGAGAAGGGCGGCGTGCTCCACGAGTTCTTCCATGACGCCCGGCACCTGCTGGGCGTCCCCTGCCACTGATGCGGATCGGCGCCGCAGTGCGGCGCGGCCTGGCCGCGGGCGTGCTCGCTGGATTGGTGGCCGGGCTGCTCGCGCTCGCGATCGGCGAGCCGCCTGTCGAGGCCGCGATCCGCCTCGAGGACGCCGCCGTGACCGTGGCCCGCACAGGGCCGCCGGAGTTCCAGGTCACCCGGTCAGCCCAGCGGGTCGGGCTGGTCGTTGGCACGGCGCTGGCCGGGCTGGCCGTGGGCGCGCTGTTCGGCGTGGCCTCAGCGTGGGCGGTCGGCCGGGTCAAAGGCACGGGATGGGCGCGCAGCCTGAAGCTCGGCGCGACCGCGGTGGGCGTGCTGGTGCTGCTGCCCGCGCTGAAGTACCCGCCGAACCCGCCGGCCGTCGGTGATCCCGCCACGATTGACCGGCGGACCACGCTCTACCTGGGCCTGGCGCTCATCGGGCTGCTACTCGCGCTTGCTGCATGGGCCGCCGCCCGCCAGCTCGCCGCCTCGCGCCTGCCCGCCCCGGCCCGCCAGACGCTGGTGGGGGCGGGCGTCGTCGTGGCGGCGACCCTCTTCCTCATCGCGCTCCCCAGTACAGGAGGGGAAGAGATCACCGTCCCCGCGGACCTGCTGTGGTCGTTCCGGCTCGCGTCGATCGCGACGCAGGCGACCCTCTACGGCGGTACCGCGCTCGTGTTCGGGCTGCTCGCCACCCGGCACGAGCGTGGGCCTACGACCTGACCGCCATGGACCGGCTGCTGCTCGTGCGCCACGCGCAGACCGCTGGGACGCGCCAGGCGGCCTTCCCCGCCACAGCTGGCTCCCAGGCGCGCGACAGGTGCGAGCCCCTCGACCAGGCTGGCACCGCCCAGGCTGCAGCGCTGCGCGGCACCCTCCCGCGTCCCCGCCACTGCTGGGCGTCGTTCGCGGCCCGGGCGTTGGAGACCGCGCGGCTAGCGGGATGCGACGCGCGGCCGTGCGCCGACCTGGCCGAGTGCGATTTCGGGAGGTGGGCGGGGCTGCTGCCCGCACAGGTCCACGCCGCTGATCCAGATGGTCTCGCCGCCTGGTACGCCGACCCGGACGCCGCCCCCCACGGGGGCGAGTCGTTCACCCACGTGCGGGCACGGGCGGCGGCGGTGCTTGCCCGCGCCAAAGACGCTGGCGGCACGGTCGTCGCGTTCACGCACGGTGGGCTGGTGAAGGCCGCGCTGCTTGAGGCGCTCGGGCTGGGCTCGCAGGCGCTCTGGAGGCTTGACGTCGCGCCGGCCTCCGTCACCGAGCTGCATCCCTCCGGAGCCGGCGGCGGGTGGCGGGTCGTGCGGACCAACTGGACGCCGAAGTTGGCGGGCGAGGGCGACCGCCCAGCGGTCGCTGGCGGGTGGGGATTCAAATGGGCGAGGGCGACCGCCCAGCGGTCGCTGGTGGGCGGGGATTCCCATGGGTGAGGGCGACCGCTCAGCGGTCGCTGGCGGGTGGGGATTCAAATGGGTGAGGGGCGACCGCGGAGCGGTCGCTGGTGGGCGGGGATCCCCATGAGCATGGCGCTGCTGGCGGGGTGGGCCGCCGACCAGGCGCTCGGCGACCCCCGGCGGGGCCACCCAGTCGCCGGCTTCGGATGGCTGGCCGGCCGGCTGGAGCGGGCGCTGTGGCGCGACGACCGCAGGGCTGGAGCGGTCTATGCGGGGCTCCTCGTCGGCGGGCCAGCGGCGGCGGTCTGGGCGGTCCAGCGGCGCCTCGGCCCACGCCTCTGGGCCGCGCTGCTCATGCTGGTGACCTGGGTGGCGTTAGGCTCGCGGTCGCTGGGCCGCGAGGCTGCGGGGGTCGCGGACGCGATCGCGCGCGGCGACCTCGACGAGGCCAAGAGCCGGCTGCCCGCGCTGTGCGGGCGGGACCCGTCAGGCCTCGACGCGGGCGAGCTGTGCCGCGCCGCCGTCGAGTCCGTCGCGGAGAACACCGCCGACGCCGTCATCGGCCCGTTGCTGTGGGGCAGGGTCGCCGGCCCCGCCGGGGTCGTCGCGCACCGCTGCGCCAACACCCTCGACGCGATGGTCGGGCACCGCTGCCCGCGTTACACGCGGTTCGGCTGGGCGCCCGCGCGGCTCGACGATCTGGCGAACTGGGCACCGGCCAGGGTGGCCGCGCTGCTGGCGGCGGGCTGCGCGCCACTCGCTGGCGGCTCGCCTGGCCGGGCAGTGTGGATACTGCGGCGCGACGGCGCCGCGCATCCCAGCCCGAACGCCGGCCGCTGCGAGGCGGCCTTCGCCGGGGCGCTGGGCGTGCGGCTCGGCGGCGCTAACCGCTACGGCGACCGCGCCGAGATCCGCGGCCCGTTCGGGGACGGGGCGGCGCCCACGCCCGAGGACATTTACCGCGCTATCCGTCTCTCGCACGCGGCTGGCCTCGCCGCGGTGGTCCTGCCACCTTTCCTCCGCATGCGGAGGAAAGGTGGCCGTGACTGGCTGGCTACCTCGCGAGGCACGCACCTTTCCTCCGGATCCGGAGGAAAGGTGCAGTGAACGGGGGGCTGCTGGTGGCGGGAACCGCGTCGAACGCGGGGAAGACCGTGGTCGTCGCCGGGATCTGCCGGTGGCTCGCCCGGCAAGGCGTCAAGGTGGCGCCGTTCAAGGCGCAGAACATGGCGCTGAACTCGGTCGTCACCCCGGATGGGGCGGAGATCGGCCGTGCTCAAGCGATGCAGGCCGCCGCTGCTGGTATCGAGCCCGAGGCGGCGATGAACCCCGTCCTGCTGAAGCCGGCCGGGGAGCGGACCAGCCAGGTGATCGTGCTGGGCCAGCCGGTCGGGACCGACGATGCCCGCGCCTACCAGCGGCGCAAGCCAGCACTGCTCCAAGTCGCCCTGCGCGCCCTGGACGACCTGCGCGCCCGCTACGACGTCGTGATCTGCGAGGGCGCCGGCTCGCCAGCCGAGATCAACCTGCGCGCCCATGACTTCGTGAACATGGGCCTCGCCCGCGCCGCTGGGCTGCCCGCGATCGTCGTCGGGGACATCGACCGGGGCGGGGTGTTCGCCGCGCTCTACGGCACGATCGCGCTGCTGGAGCCCGCCGACCAAGCCCTGATCAGCGGCTTCCTGATCAACAAGTTCCGCGGCGACCCTGACCTGCTGGCGCCCGGCGTGACCCGGCTGGAGCGGCTGACCAGATGCCCCGTGCTCGGCGTGCTGCCCTGGCGTGAGGGGCTGTGGCTGGACGCCGAGGACTCGCTCGCGCTCCAGGCACGGCCCGGATTCGCCGGTCGCGCCGGGCTCGATGTCGCGGTCGTCCAGCTGGGGCGCATCAGCAACTTCACCGACCTCGACGCGCTCGCCGCCGAGCCCGGCGTGCGGGTGCGCTTCACCACCGACGCCACTGACGTGGCCCGCGCCGACCTTGTCGTGCTGCCCGGCACGAAGGCAACCGTCGCCGATCTCGCGCTCGCCCGCGCCTGGGGCATCGGCGAGGCGCTGGCCGCGCGCGCCCAGCGCGGCGACCCGGTGCTCGGCATCTGCGGCGGCTACCAGATGCTCGGCCGCACGATCAGCGACGACGTCGAGTCGGGCGCGGGCACCGTGGAGGGGCTTGGCCTCCTGCCCGTCGAGACCGTCTTCGAGGCTGAGAAGGTGCTCGCCCGCCGCACCGGCGCCTGCCCGCTGCTCGGCGGCGCCCCCGCCGCCGGGTACGAGATCCGCCACGGCCGGGTCACGGTCCTCGGCGGGGCGCCGCTCTTAAATCCCGCCGAAGCGCGCTTGGATCCCGCCGAAGCGCGCTTGGATCCCGCCGAAGCGCGCTTGGATCCCGCCGAAGGCTGTGTCGACGGCGCGGTGCTCGGCACGTCCTGGCATGGGCTGCTCGAGGGCGACGAGCTGCGCCGCGCGCTGCTGCGGTGGATCGCCGGCCGGCGCGGCCTCGACTTCGCCCCCGCCGAGATCAACTTCGCCGCCGTCCGCCAGGCCCGCCTCGACGCGCTCGGCGACCTCATCGCCAACAATGCCGACCTGGACGCGCTGGAGGAGCTGATCGCGAGATGATCCTCTTCCTCACCACCGCCGACACTGAGGTGCTCGCCGCCTGCCGCGCCATCCAGACGCTGCCTGAGGGCTTCCCGCCGGTGCGTGCGCTGAACCCAGCCACCACCGAGGTCAACCTCGACGGCGCGCGGGCCGTGCTCGTCCGGCTGCTCGGCGGGCGGCGGGCGTGGGAGGGCTTCGACGCGGCCCGCGCGTGGTGCGTCACCCAACAGGTCCCCCTGCTGGCGTTCTCCGGCGAGGCCGCGCCTGACGCCGAGCTGACCGCCCTGTCCACCGCGCCAGCGGGGGTCGTCGCCGAGGCGTTCGCCTACCTGGTCCAGGGTGGGATTGAGAACACCGCCAACCTCTTCCGGTTCGTCGCCGACACCCTGCTCCGCGAGGGCTTCGGCTTCGACCCGCCGGCCGTCCTGCCCGAGGAGGGCGTGTGGGGCTCCCCAGTCCTCGACCCGGCCAAGCCGACTGTGGGGATCGTCTTCTACCGCACCCACTGGATGAGCGGGAACACCGCGTTCGTCTCCGCGCTCTGCGGCGCGATCGAGGCGGCCGGCGCGAACGCGCTGCCGGTCTTCTGCTACTCGCTCCGCCCGCGTGACAGCACGACGCCGGCCCTCGACCTGCTGCGAGGCGTCGACGCGGTCGTCCTCACGGTGCTCGCGATGGGGGGCAGCACGACCGCCGATGCGGACGCATGGTCGGTCCCCGCGCTGGAGGCCCTCGGCGTGCCGGTGATCCAGGCGCTCTGCGCCACGTCGAGCCGGGCGGCCTGGGACCAGTCGAGCACCGGGCTGTCGCCCCTCGACGTCGCGATGCAGGTCGCGCTGCCCGAGTTCGACGGGCGGATCGTGACGGTGCCGCTCTCGTTCAAGGAGGCCCAGCATGACGGCACCGCCAGCTACGTTCCTGACCCCGAGCGCGCGCAGCGCGTGGCGGGGATCGCCGTCCGGCTCGCCCGGCTGCGCCACACGCCCAACGAGCGCAAGCGCGTCGCGGTCATGCTCTCGAACTACCCGACGAAGCACAGCCGGGTCGGCAACGCGGTCGGCCTCGACACGCCCGCGTCCGCCGTGCGGCTGCTCGACGCGCTGACCGAGGCAGGCTACGACACCGGCGACTGGCCGCAGCGCGGCTGGGACGGCGACCAGCTGATCCACGCGCTGATCGCTGTCGGCGGGCACGACGAGGAGTTCCTGTCCGAGCCGCAGCTCCAGGCCAACCCGGCGCGGGTCCACGCGGCCCGGTACGGGGAGTGGCTCGCCCGCCTGCCGGATGACCTCCGCGCCAAGATCAGCGCCGCCTGGGGGCCACCGCCTGGCGAGCTGTACCGCGACGGCGACGATCTGGTCATCGCGGGCCTCCAGCTCGGCAACGTGTTCCTCGGCATCCAGCCGCCGCGCGGGTTCGGCGAGAACCCGGTCGCGATCTACCACGACCCCGACCTGCCGCCGACCCACCACTACCTTGCGGCCTACCGCTGGCTGGACCAGGAGTGGGGCGCGGACGCGGTCGTCCACCTCGGCAAGCACGGCACCCTGGAGTGGCTGCCCGGCAAGGGGCTCGGCCTGTCGGCGTCATGCGCCCCGGACGCGGCGCTGGGCGACCTGCCGCTCTTCTACCCGTTCGTCGTGAACGACCCTGGCGAGGGCACGCAGGCGAAGCGCCGCGCGCACGCGGTGATCGTCGACCACCTGGTCCCGCCGATGACGCGCGCGGAGACGTACGACGACCTCGCCCGCTTGGAGCAGCTCCTCGACGAGTACGCCCAAATTTCCACCCTCGACCCGTCGAAGCTCCCGGCGATCCGCGGGCAGATCTGGCAGCTGCTGCGCGCCGCGGAGCTGCACCGCGACCTCGGCGTCGACGAGCCGCCGAGCGACTTCGATGACTTCCTCATCCACGTCGATGGTTACCTCTGCGAGATCAAGGATGCGCAGATCCGTGGCGGCCTCCACATCCTCGGCCAGGCGCCGTCGGGGGAGGAGCGCATCGGTCTCGTCCTCGCGATCCTGCGGCTGCCGCAGGCGGGCCTGCCGGGCCTGCGCGAGGCGCTCGGCCTGGACGAGGCCACGGCCGACCGGGCCACCGTCGACCGGATCGAGGCTCAGGCCCGCGCGCTGGTCGAGGCGATGGACGCGAAAGGCTGGGACCCGGCGATGGCCGGCGCTCTCTGCGAGGGCCGAGTCGCCGACGTCCTCCGGCTCGCCGCCACCGAGGTCGTCCCGCGCCTGGCCGCGACCGGCCGGGAGATCACGCGCCTGCTCGACGGCCTGGCTGGCCGTTACATCCCAGCCGGGCCCTCCGGGTCCCCGACCCGTGGGCGGGTCGATGTCCTCCCGACGGGGAAAAATTTTTACTCCGTCGACCCCAAGGGCCTACCGAGCGAGCTGTCGTGGGCGGTCGGGCAGCGCCTGGCCGCCGACCTCTGCGAGCGCTACCGCCGCGAGACCGGCGAGTGGCCGGACTCCATCGGGATCGTCGTGTGGGGCACGTCAGCGATGCGGACCCACGGCGACGACATCGCCGAGATCCTCGCCCTGCTCGGCGTGCGTCCTCGCTGGCATCCCGAGACCCGGCGGGTGGCCGGGTTGGAGCTCATCAGCCTTGAGGAGCTTGGCCGCCCCCGCGTCGATGTCACCGTGCGGATCAGCGGGTTCTTCCGCGACGCCTTTCCCCACCTGGTGCAGCTGATGGACGACGCGGTAGCGCTGGCCGCCGCCGCGCCGGAGCCCGACGACGGCAACCCGATCGCCGCCCACGTCCGCGCCGACCTGGCGGCGGGCGCCGGCCAGCGCCGGGCGACCGCGCGGGTGTTCGGATCCAAGCCGGGCGCGTACGGCGCCGGGCTGCTCCCGCTGATCGACGCGCGCAACTGGCAGACCGACGCCGACCTCGCCGAGGTCTACGCGGTCTGGGGCGGCTACGCGTACGGGCGGGACCTCGACGGCGTGGAGGCGCGCGACGAGATGGCCCGGACATTCAGCCGGATCCGGGTCGCGGTGAAGAACACCGACACCCGCGAGCATGATTTGCTCGACAGCGACGATTATTTCCAGTATCACGGCGGCATGGTCGCCGCCGTCCGCGCGTTGACCGGATCGCAGCCGAGGGCGTATATCGGGGACTCGGCCGACCCCACCCGCGTCCGGACCCGCGACCTGCGCGAGGAGACCGCCCGCGTGTTCCGCAGCCGGGTCGCGAACCCGAAGTGGATCGACGCGATGCGCCGCCACGGCTACAAGGGCGCGTTCGAGCTCTCCGCCACCGTCGACTACCTGTTCGGCTACGACGCCACCGCCGGGGTCGTCGAGGACTGGATGTACGAGCAGCTGTCCCAGCGCTACGTCTTCGACCCCGAGGTCCGCGCGTTCATGGAGCAGTCCAACCCCTGGGCGCTCCGGGCGGTCGCCGAGCGGCTCCTCGAGGCCGCCGACCGGCGCCTGTGGGCCGAGCCCGACCCGCACACACTGACCCAGCTCCGCGCCGTGTACCTGGAGCTGGAGGGAGACCTGGAGGGCCGTGACCTCGACTAGGCCGCCGTACCCGTTCTCCGCGCTCGTCGGCGCTCGCGAGCTGGCCTTGGCGTTGGTCCTGAACGCCGTCTCGCCCGCCGTCGGCGGCGTGCTCGTGCGCGGCGAGAAGGGCACCGCGAAGTCGACCGCCGTGCGCGGCCTGGCGGCGCTGCTGCCCGCGGTGGAGGTCGTGGCCGGCTGCCGGTTCGCGTGCGATCCCGCGTCGCCGGATCCGGAGTGCCCGGACGGGCCGCACGGCGCCGATGAGGAGGTGGATGCCCGGCCCGCCCGCCTGGTCGAGCTGCCGGTCGGCGCGAGCGAGGACCGCGTGGCGGGGTCGTTGGACCTGGAGCGGGCGCTGACCGAGGGCCGGCGGGCCTTCGAGCCCGGGCTGCTGGCGCGCGCGCACCGTGGCGTGCTCTACGTCGACGAGGTCAACCTGCTCGGCGACCACCTCGTGGACCTGCTGCTCGACGCGGCCGCGATGGGCACGAACCACGTCGAGCGCGAGGGCGTCTCCGTGCGCCACGCCGCCCGGTTCCAGCTTGTCGGCACGATGAACCCCGAGGAGGGCGAGCTGCGCCCCCAGCTGCTCGACCGCTTCGGCTTGACCGTCGAGGTCCGCGCGTCACGTGAGCCTGCCGAGCGCGCCGAGGTCGTTCGCCGCCGGCTGGCGTACGAGGCGGATCCCCAGGCGTTCGCCGCCGCCTGGGCTGGCGCGGACGCCCAGGTCGCGGCGCGTATCCGCACCGCGCGCGCGGCGCTCGCCGAGGTCGTGCTCGGCGAGCGGGCGCTCGAGGCCGTCGTGGCCGCCTGCGCCGCCTTAGACGTCGACGGGCTCCGCGCCGACATCGTCACCGCCAGGGCCGCCTGCGCGCTCGCCGCGTGGCACGGCCGGACCGAGGTGCTCCTGGAGGATGTCCGCGCCGCCGCCCTGCTCGCGCTGCCGCACCGGCGCCGCCGGGGGCCGTTCGAGTCGCCCGGCATCGACCCCGCGGAGCTGGACGAGGTCCTGGGCGGGTTCGACGACCCTGACGGGCCCGGTGACGGGGGCGGCAGCGCCCCCCCGCCTTGCGGCCAGGATCCCGGGCGCACGCGTGGCGAGCCTCGGCCGCAGCACCCGGCCACCACGCTGCCGACGGGGGCGATATTCAACCCGGCGCTCCTGTGCCTTGACCGCGCCCGCGAGGCCGGCCCCCTCGGGCGGCGCAGCCCCGCCCCAGCCGAGCGCGGGCATCACGTCGGCGACCGCGTCCCGCGGGGCCGTGTCACGGAGGTCGCGCTGGCCGCCACGATCCGCGCCGCCGCTGCCCGGGGCGGCCGGCCGCTGCGGCCGCGCGCCCACGACCTGCGCGAGAAGGTCCTGCAAGGCCGCGAGGGCAACCTCGTCTTGTTCGTCGTCGACGCGAGCGGGTCCATGGCCGCGCGGCGGCGGATGACCGCGGTGAAGGGCGCGATCGCAAGCCTGCTGCTCGACGCGTACCAGCGCCGGGACCGGGTTGGCCTGGTGACGTTCGCCGGCTCGGGCGCGCGGGTGCCGCTCGCGCCGACCGCGTCGGTCGAGCAGGCGGTCCGGCTGCTCGCCGGTCTGGAGACCGGTGGGCGGACGCCGATCGCCGCTGGGCTGGAGAAGGCCGCTGAGGTCGTGGCGGCCGAGCAGGTCCGCGACCGGCGCCGCCGCCCCCTGCTCGTGCTGCTGACCGACGGGCGTGTCACCGCTGGCGGGGACCCGGTGGCCGCCGCCGCGCGGCTGGCCGCCCGGCGCGTCCCCGCCGTCGTCGTTGACACCGAGGACGGCCACGTCAAGCTCGGGATGGCCGGCGCGATCGCCCGGGCGCTGCGGGCGCCGTGGCTGCGGCTGGAGGAGCTGGCCGCTGGCTCGCTCGCTGGCGTGGTGAGAGCGCTGACTGGGAGGGCCGCGTGACCGAGCATCCCCCAAGGCGGAGGTCACGCGAGCATCCCCTGCTGGTCGTCCACACGGGCTATGGCAAGGGCAAGTCGACCGCGGCGTTCGGGCTGATGCTTCGGGCGTGGGCGCAGGGGTGGCCGATCGGGGTGTATCAGTTCGTCAAGTCCGGCAAGTGGCGGGTCGGCGAGCATGCAGCCGCGCTCGCGTTATCGGACTCCGGCAGGGGCGGGCGGATCGACTGGTTCAAGATGGGCGACGGGTGGACGTGGACGTCCCGCAACCTTGAGGAGTCCGCCGATCTCGCCCGCGAGGGCTGGGCCGAGGTCCGCCGCCGGATCGCCGACGAGACCTACCGTTTCCTCCTGCTCGACGAGTTCACCTACCCGATGACGTTCGGCTGGGTCGACACCGCAGAGGTCGTCAATGTGCTGGCAACCCGCCCTGGCTTCCAGCACGTCGTCGTGACCGGCCGCGATGCGCCCGCCGAGCTGATCGAGGCCGCCGACCTGGTCAGCGAGGTCACCAAGATCACGCACCCGTTCGACACCGGCCGCCGCGGCCAGAAGGGCATCGAGTGGTAGCCGGGGCCGGGCGGGCCATTCCCAGGATCGTCGTCGCCGGGACGGCGTCGGGCGTCGGGAAGACCACGGTCGCGACCGGCCTCATGGCGGCCCTGGCCGCCCGTGGCCTCGACGTCGCCGGCTTCAAGGTCGGCCCCGACTTCATCGACCCCTCCTATCACGCCCTGGCCACCGGCCGCCCGCCGCGCAACCTCGACGCGTTCCTCTGCGGCCCTGACCTCATCGCGCCGCTGTTCACCCACGGCGCGGCCGGTGCCGACGTCGCGGTCATCGAGGGCGTGATGGGCCTGTTCGACGGCACCGCCGCAGGCGGCGAGCTGGCGAGCACCGCGCACGTCGCGAAGCTCCTCGGCGCGCCGGTCGTGCTCGTCGTCGATGCCAGCGCGATGGCCAGATCAGCCGCGGCGATGGTCCACGGCTACGCGACCTTCGACCCTGCGCTCCGCGTCGCGGGCGTCGTGTGCAACCGGGTCGGCTCATCCAGGCACGCCGAGATCCTCCGCGAGGCCCTCGCGCCGCTGGGCATCCCGCTGCTCGGCGCGCTCTCCCATGACCCTGCGCTGTCCAGCCCCTCGCGCCACCTTGGCCTCGTCCCCGTCGCCGAGCGCCCAGCCGAGGCCCGCCGTGCGGTCGCCGACCTCGGCGGCCGGCTCAGCGCCCAGCTCGACCTCGACGCTGTCCTCGCCTTGGCCCGCGCCGCGCCCCGGCTCCGCGGCGCGGCGTGGGCGCCGCCGCCCGGGCCCGCGCTCAGCTCTCCCCGCCGCGTAGCCGTCGCCGGGGGCCCGGCGTTCAGCTTCGTCTACACCGAGAACCTCGAGCTGCTCACCGCGGCCGGCGCCGAGATCGCGCCGCTTGACCCCACGAAGGACGAGGCGCTGCCGGGCGGCACCAAGGCGCTCTATCTAGGCGGCGGGTTCCCGGAGGCGCACGCCGGAGCGCTCTCCGCGAACGCCCGGCTCCGCGCGGCGGTCGCCGCCTTCGGCGGGCCCGTCCTCGCCGAGTGCGGCGGCCTGCTCTACCTGTGCCGTGATCTGGATGGGCTGCCGATGTGCGGGGCGCTTGGCGCGCGCGCGGCCATGACCGGCCGCCTCGCGCTGGGGTACCGCGAGGCCGAGGCCGCCAGCCGCTCGGCGCTGTGGGACCGTGGGGAGCGGGTCCGCGGGCACGAGTTCCACTACTCGGCGGTCACCCCTGAGGCAGGATCTGGGGCAGGGGCGGCGCCAGCGTGGCGCCTGCCCAGGACCGAGGGCTTCGTGACCGGCCGCATCCACGCGAGCTACCTCCACACCCACTGGGCGGCGACCCCCCAGGTCGCCCGCCGGCTCCTGGAGGCGGCGGCATGAGGCTCACCGGCGTTGGCGTCGGGCCCGGCGACCCCGAGCTGATCACCGTCAAGGCGGTCCGGGTGCTCCGCGAGGCCGACGTGGTCTTCGTGCCGGTCTCGGCGAGCGGGGAGCCGGGCTACGCCGAGCGCGTCGTCCGCGCGCACGCCGATCGGCCGATCGAGCGCCTGCGGTTCATGCTCGGCGATGGCCGGCCAGACGACCGGCCAGGGCGGGAGGCCAGCTGGGAGGCCGCCGCGAGCGCGGTCGCCGCCGCGGTCGCCAGTGGCGCGTGGGCGGCGTTCGCGACGATCGGCGACCCGGGCCTCTACTCGACGTTCACGTACCTCGTGCGGCGCCTCCCGCCTAAGGTGGCCGTCGACACCGTGCCGGGGATCACCGCGTTCCAAGACCTCGCCGCCCGGACCGGGACCGTCCTGGCCGAGGGGGCGCAGACCGTCGCGCTGCTCCCGTTCACGGCCGGCCCGGACCGGCTCGCCGCCGCGCTCGGCGCGTTCGACACAGTCGTGGCCTACAAGGGCGGCCGCCGCCTCCCGCGGCTGCGCGAGCTGCTCGCGGAGGCCGGCCGCCTGGACCAGGCGGTGTTCGGCGCCCGCTTGGGCCTGGACGGCGAGAGGGTCGGCCCGCTGCCCGATGGCCCGGCCCCGTACCTGTCCACGGTGATCGTCGCGAGGGGGCGGCCATGAGCCCGCGGGGCAAGGTCTGGTTCGTCGGGGCTGGCCCCGGCGCGGCTGACCTGCTCACGCTGCGCGGCGCCCGCGTGATCGCCGAGGCCGACGTCGTGATCTGGGCCGGCAGCCTCGTGCACCCTGACGTGGCCGCCCGCGCGCGGCCAGGCGCCGAGGTGATCGACTCGTCGCGGCTCACACTCGAGCAGGTCTGCGCCATCTACGGCCGCGCCGCCGCCGGGGGGCTGCAGGTCGCGCGGGTCCACTCGGGCGACCCGACGCTCTACAGCGCGATCGGCGAGCAGATCACAGCCTGCGAGGCGCGCGGCCTCGCGTGGGAGATCGTGCCTGGCGTGTCGTCGCTCGGCGCCGCGGGCGCGGCGGTCGGCCGGGAGCTGACCGCCCCGGAGGTCGCGCAGTCGGTGATCCTCACCCGCTTGGCCGGGGCCACGCCGGTGCCGGCGGGGGAGGAGGTCCGCGCCCTCGCGCGCCATGGCGCGACGATGGCGCTGTTCCTGTCGGCGAAGCGCGGCCGGAGGCTCCAGGAGGAGCTGCTCGCCGGTGGCTACCCGCCGGATACCCCTTGCGCGGTTGTGTACCGGGCGACCTGGCCTGACGAGGAGGTCCACCGTTGCCGGCTGGCCGAGCTTGCGAGAACCCTACGGGAGGCCCAGCTGCACAAGCACACGTTGATCCTGGTCGGCCCGGCGCTCGGCGCGACCGGCGCCCGGAGCCGCCTCTACGATCCTGGCTTCAGCCATGAGTTCCGGCCTGTCCGAGCCTGATCTCCCCCGCACCGCGAAGGTGCGGACCGGGCCGCTCCGCAGCGGCTGGACGACGGGGACCTGCTCGGCGGCGGCGGCGAAGGCCGCGTCGGTGCTGCTCGCCGGCGGCCCGCTCCCCGCTGAGGTCGAGATCGCCCTGCCTGGCGCATCGGAAGCGTTCCATACCCCCTCAACCGGCCAGCGCGCCGCGTTCGTGGTCGCCCACGCCGCGCAGGGCGACGGCTGGGCTGAGGCGGTGGTGATCAAGGACGCTGGCGACGACCCGGACGTGACCCACGGCGCGCACCTGACGGTGCGCCTGCGCAGGGCGAGCGAGCCTGGCGTGGCCTACCTCGCGGGCGAGGGCGTCGGGACGGTGACAAAGCCCGGCCTGGGCCTGGAGGTCGGCGGGCCCGCGATCAACCCGGTCCCGCGCGCCCAGATCGCGGTGGCGATCGGGGAGGTGCTCGACCTCGGCCGGCAGGGCGTCATCTGCGAGATCCGGGTCCCCGGCGGGGAGCGGATGGCCCGGAAGACGACGAACGCGCGGCTCGGGATCCTCGGCGGGATCTCGATCCTCGGCACGACCGGGATCGTCCGGCCGTTCTCGACCGCATCCTGGCGCGCCTCTGTCGTCCAGGCGATCGATGTCATGGCCGCGCAGCGCCTCGACACCGTCGTGCTGTCGACCGGCGGGCGGACCGAGCGGGCGGCGATGCGGCTGCTGCCCGGCCTGCCGGAGGTCTGCTTCGTCGAGGTCGGTGACTTCACCGGCGCCGCGCTCCGCCAGGCGGTCGCGAACGGGCTACGGCGCTGCGTCTTCGTCGGGATGGCCGGCAAGCTCGCGAAGCTCGCCGCCGGGGTCATGATGACGCACTACACGCGGTCGAGGGTCGATCTCGGCCTGCTCGCCGAGATCTGCGCCACAGCTGGGGGGACCGCCGAGGCCGTGGCGGCGGTCGCCCAGGCGAACACCGCCCGCCATGCCTACGAGCTGATGCGCGCATACGGCGTCGACCAGGCGCTGAGCGTGCTCTGCGACCGGGTGGCCGCCAACCTGGAGCGCTTCGCCGGGGGGCGCCTGAGCGCCGACGTGGTCATGGTCGATTTCGACAGCCTTGAGCCTGTGGGCGCCAGCAGGGGATGGGCGCGGGCGAGGCGGGCGCGCCAGCCCAACAGGGGGTGAGGATTAATGATCACTGTGATCGGCCTTGGCGACTCCTTACCGGGGGAGCGCGCGGTCCAGGCGCTGGATGAGGCCGCCCTCATCGTTGGCGGGCGCCGCCATCTCCAGGCGGTCGCGCCGCTGCGCTCCCCGCGGCACCGCGAGATCGAGCTCCGCGGTGACCTTACCCTGGCGCTCAACGCGATCGCCTCCGACCCTGGGCCCGTCGTTGTCCTCGCCTCAGGCGATCCGGGCTTCTTCGGCATCGTGCGGCTGCTCGCTGAGCGGTTCGGCCCTGAGGCGCTCCAGGTGTTCCCGGCCGTGTCGAGCGTCGCCTCGGCGTTCGCCCGCGCCGCCGTGAGCTGGGACGACGCCGTGGTGGCCTCTGCGCACGGCCGCGATCCGCGGGTTGCGGTCAATCTGTGCCGCCGGTACCCGAAGGTCGCGGTGCTGACGAGCCCCACGTTCGGGCCGGCCGCGCTCGCCGAGGCGCTGCGCCACCTCGACCGTATGCTCGTGGTCGTCGAGCACGCCGGGACCCCCTCCGAGCGGGTCACCACGGGCGAGCCCGCCGCGATCGCGTCAAAGGCGTTCTCGGACCCCAACGTCGTGCTCTGCCTCGACCCGGAGGCGCCCCCGGCCGGCAAGGGCGTGCGCTGGCCACCCCGCCAGACGCCCGAGCGGTGGGCCTTGCCCGAGGATGCGTTTGACCATCGGGGTGGGATGATCACGAAGTCCGAGGTCCGGGCGGTCGCGCTGGCATGGCTCGGGCCTGGCCCCGGCGATCTGGTTTGGGATATCGGGGCCGGCAGCGGCGCGGTCGCGATCGAGGCGGCCCGGCTCGGCGCCGCGGTGATCGCGATCGACGCCGATCCCGCGCAGTGCGATCGGGTGCGGGCGAACGCCGCGCAACACGGCGTGCCGGTGGAGGTCGTCAGGGGCGGGGCGTCCGCCGTGCTCCCTGGGCTGCCCGATCCCGACGCGGTGTTCGTGGGCGGCGGCGGCCCGCTGCTCGGCGGGATCGTCCAAGTCGCGGCTCACCGTGTGCGCCGCGTGGTCGTGATCACGCTCGCCACAGTGGAGCGGGTCGGCCCGATCTGCCAGCTGCTCGACACGGCCAACCTCCACGTCGAAGGCGCGCAGCTTGCCGCCGCCCGCCTCACGCCGTTCGCCAGCGGGACCCGCCTGGCCGCGGTGAACCCCGTGTTCCTGCTCAGCGGGAGGCGCGGGGAGAGCGGCGGTCGCCCGCCGGCGGGCGGGGATCGATCATGACCGCCTTGGTCGCGGCGACCAAGGCCGGCAACCGGCTGGCCGCTGATCTCGCCCGAAGCCTCGGCGGCCAGGTGGTCGGCGGCCACGCCCGCGACGCGGTGGCCAAGGCGTGGCGCGAGGCGGACCAGCTCGTCCTCGTCATGGCCGCCGGCGCGGCGGTCAGGCTGCTCGCCCCCTTGCTCGGCGGCAAGCGCACCGACCCGGGCGTCGTGTGCGTCGATGACGCTGGCCGGTTCGCGATCCCGCTGGTCGGCGGCCATGAGGGCGGGGCAAACGCGCTCGCCGAGCGGATCGCCGCGTACCTCGGCGCGACGCCGGTGATCACGACTGCCACAGAGGCAGCTGGCCTGCTCGGCCTCCCTGACCTCGGCATGCCCGTCGATCCTGAGGTTGCGGACCTCGCGGCGGTCGGCGGCGCGCTCGTCTCCGGCGAGCCGGTCCACCTGCTCGCCGCGCCGCGCTGGCCGCTCGGGCCGCTGCCCGAGACCGTCGTCGAGGTGACCGAGCCGGCCGCGCCGCTCTTGTGGGTCACCGACCGGCGCGTCGACCCACCCCGCCCGGCGGTGGTGCTGCGGCCCCCGTCGCTCGTCGTCGGGGTCGGCGCGAGCCGCGGCGTCACCGCCGACGAGGTCAGCGCCCTGGTCGAGCGCGCCTTGGCCGAGGCCGGCCTGTCCCCGCGCTCGGTCCACTGCGTCGCGACGATCGATGCGAAGGCCGGCGAGGCTGGGGTGCGCGAGGCCGCGGCCCGGCTCGGCGTGCCGCTGGTCACGCTGCCCGCCGCCCGCCTCGCGGGGATCCCCGTGCCCCATCCCAGCCCAGCCGTCGCCGCGGCGGTCGGCACGCCGAGCGTCGCTGAGGCCGCCGCGCTCCACTTGGGCGGCGAGCTGCTCGTGGCGAAGCGCAAGAGCGCGATGGCGACCGCCGCGGTCGCGCGCCGGCCAGCCCGGGGCGTGCTGGCGCTCGTGAGCCTCGGGCCGGGCGCGCTGTCCGTGATCACCGACCAAGCGCGCGCCGCGCTGCGCCGCGCCGAGGTCGTGGTCGGCTACGGCCCGTACGTCGACCAAGCGCAGCCGCTGCTCCGCCGGGGCACCCGCTGCGAGCGTTACGACTTGGGGGAGGAGCTGCGCCGGGCGCGGCGCGCGGTTGCGCTCGCGCGCGAGGGGCGGCGGGTCGCCCTCGTCTCCGGCGGCGATGTCGGGGTCTACGCGATGGCGTCACCGACCCTTGAGCTGTGCGGCGACGACCTCGACGTTGAGGTCGTGCCCGGCGTGAGCGCAGCGGCGGCCGCGGCGGCGGCGCTCGGGTCGCCGCTCGGCCACGACCACTGCGCGATCTCGCTGTCTGACCTGTTGACGCCCTGGGAGGTCATCCGGCGCCGGATCAACGCCGCCGCGGAGGGCGACCTGGTGATCAGCCTCTACAACCCCCGCAGCCGGCTGCGGGACTGGCAGCTCGCCGAGGCGCGGCTGCTGTTGCTCGAGCACCGCAGCCCCAGCACGCCCACCGGGGTGGTCACCGACGTGACCCGTCCCGGGCAGCGCGTCCGCCGCTGCACGCTCGCCACGATGGACCCCCGCGACGCCGACATGCGCACGATCGTCGTGATCGGCAACTCGCAGACCCGCATGATCGCCGGCCGCATGGTGACCCCCCGGGGGTACCGGTGACCCCTCGGCGCCCAACCATCTTTGTGGTAACCGCGGCGTGTGTGGGGTGCGGCGCGTGCCTGCGCACGTGCCCCGAGCGGGCGATCCGGGCCAGGCCCGGCGGGCTCGTGGTGCTGGCAGCCTGCACCGCCTGCGGCGAGTGCGCGGAGGTCTGCCCGGTCGACGCGTGCCTGGAGGTCGCCCGGTGAGGTCCGCCCACCCGATCGAGGCCGAGTCCTACCGCCGGCTGCGCGCCGCCGTTGACCTGTCAGGGCTGCCGCCGCTGTCCCGCGCGGTGGCCGAGCGGGTCATCCACGCGAGCGCTGACCTGGAGTACGCGCGGGACCTCGTCCTGGACGAGGGCGCGCTGCGCCAGGGCCGCCACGCGCTCCAGGCCGGCGCGCCGGTCGTGGCCGACACTCGCATGGCCGCCGCCGGCCTGGTCGGGCTGCCAGTGCGCTGCGGGCTCGCCGCCGCCACGCCCAGTTCTGGATGGGGGGACTCCCTAGGGTCCCCTCTGGGGCTCCGGCCCCCTGCCAGTGGCGAGAGCCGCAGCGCCGCCGGCATCCGCCGAGCTGCCGCGCAGGCCGGCCCTGGGGCCGTCTACGTGATCGGCTGCGCGCCCACCGCCCTGATGGCGCTGCTCGATCTCGACGGCGCCGAGCCTGCGCTCGTCATCGGCCTGCCTGTCGGGTTCGTCGGCGCAGTCGAGGCGAAGCAGGCGCTGCGCGAGGCCGGCTTGCCCGCCTGCACGAACCGCGGCCCCAAGGGCGGCTCGGCGGTCGCCGTGGCCGCCCTCAACGCGCTGCGCTACTGGGAGGAGCAATGAGTCCCTCACCGCTTCTTCCCCGCCCTCCGGGGGCGGCTGCGCCGCCCCCCTCACTGCTTCTTCCCCGCCCTCCGGGGGCGGCTGCACCGCCCCCCTCACCCGCGCTGCTGCTCGCCGGGCACGGCACGGCGAGCCAGGCGGGGGTCGCCGAGTACTTCGCGCTGGCCGGCAGGGTCCGCGCGCTCGCGCCGGAGGTCCCGGTTGGCACCGGCTTCCTCGAGCTCGCGCCGCCCCTGCTCTCGGTCGCGATCAGCGACCTTGTCGCCGAGGGGCACCGGCACGTGGTTGTCATCCCGCTCGTGCTCGCTGGCGCGGGGCACGCCAAGACCGACATCCCGGCGGGCGTGCTCAGCGCGCGCCGGGACTTCCCTGGCGTCCAGTTCAGCTACGGCCGCCACCTCGGCATCCACCCCGACCTGCTCGCCGTCGTCGACGAGCGGCTCGCCGCAACCGTGCCCGCGGGGGAGCGGCCTCAGACCGCGGTGCTGCTCGTCGGGCGCGGCTCGTCGGATCCGGACGCGAACGCTGACCTGCACAAGGTCGCGCGGCTGCTCTGGGAGGGGCGGGACTGGCCGATCGTCGAGGCGTGTTTTGTCGGGATCACTGGCCCCCGGGTGTCTGAGGGGCTGGAGCGCTGCCGCCGCCTGGGCGCCAGGCGCGTCGCTGTCGTGCCGTACTTCCTGTTCACCGGCGTGCTTGAGCGGCGTATCCATGCCCAGGCCGCCGCATTCGCCGAGGCGTGCCCTGACGTCGCCGTCCGGGTCGCCCGCTACCTTGGCCCTGACGACCGCATCGCCGGGCTTGTCCTGGAGCGGTATCGCGAGGCGCTGCGCGGCGAGGCGCGGATGACCTGCGACACCTGCGTCCACCGGGTCCCGCTGCCGGGGTTCGCCCACAAGGCCGGCGCTCCCCTGACCGGACATGGCTGAGATCGTCCTCGTGCTTGGCGGTACCCGCTCAGGCAAGAGCGCGGTCGCCGAGTCGCTCGTCGCCGCCGCACCGGCCGTCGTCTACATCGCGACCGGCTCAGGCACCGACGCCGAGATGGCCGAGCGGATGGCTGCGCTCAGGCTGTGGACGGAGGCCGACGTCGCGCCGTGGGGACCCGACGGCGAGCGCGCCCGCGCGGCGATCCTCACCGAGGTCGATGCGCTGTGCCGGGTCGCAGCCGCCCACGACGGCGGCCCCGTCGTCGTGGTGGCCGAGGAGTCCGGCCTCGGTGTCCTCCCCTTAGGCGCCTTGGCCCGCCGCTGGCTCGACCTCGCCGGCGCGGCCACCCAGCGCCTCGCCATCGCCGCCGACCGTGCCCTCCTGGTCGTGGCCGGCCGCGCCTTGGACCTCCCGGCGGGGACGAGTGCAGGGTTTGTCCCATTAACGGGACAGAACCTTCACTCGCCGGCCGTGACCGGCCACGCGCCTTCCCGCGCGTGGCCGCATGGGGACACCATGGTCCCCGAGGGGGCGTTGGACTTCGCGGTGAACGTGCAGGGCCCGGCGCCGCCACCGCACATCCGCGAGGCGCTGGACGCCGCGCTCGACCAGGCTGGCCGGTACCCAGACGATCGCGCGGCGCGCGCGGCGGTCGCCGCCCGGCATGGCCGGAGCGCCAGCGAGGCCCTCATCACCGCTGGGGCGTGCGACGCGCTCCACCTGCTCGCGCGCGTCGTCCGGGCGCGCGCGGCCGTTCACGTCCACCCGAGCTTCACCGAGCCCGAGTCCGCGCTGCTCGCCGCAGGTGTCCCTGTCCGCCGGGCGTTCCGCCGCGCCGAGGACGGGTGGCATCTTGACCCGCGCGCGGTCGACGCGCGCGCTGACCTGGTCGTGCTCGGCAACCCGAATAACCCGACCGGCACGCTCGACGACCCAGATCGGGTGGCGGCGCTGTGCAAGCCCGGCCGGGTCACGATCGTCGACGAGGCATTCATGGACTTCGTCGAGGACGAGCCCGCGCAGAGCCTGGCCAGCCGCCGGGACCTGCCCGGCCTGGTCGTCGTGCGGAGCGTCACGAAGCTCTGGGGCCTCGCCGGAGTCCGCGCGGGCTACCTGCTCAGCTCGCCGGGACTCATCGCCCGGTGCGCCGCCGCGCGCCCGCCATGGGCGACGAGCAGCGTGGCGCTCGCCGCTGTCGAGGCCTGCGCCCGCGACGACGCCTACCGCCGCGGCGTCGCCGCCCAGGTCGCCGCCGCCCGCGCCCAGCTCACGAGCGACCTCGCCGCCCTTCCCGGCGTAACCGTCCATGGCAGCGCAGCCAACTTCCTGCTCGTGGGGGTTCCTGACGGGCCTGGCATCCACGCCGCGCTCCTCGACCGCGGGATCGCGGTGCGCCCCTCGACCTTCCCCGGCCTGGACCCCGGCTATCTCCGCGTGGCGGTCCGCGCCCCCGCTGCCAACCAGCGCCTCGTCGACGCGCTCGCGGACGCGCTCCAAGCGCTGAGGCACAGCGCGCCAGAGGTCGGGACCGGGGTGGACCTGCCATGAGCGTCGAGGCTGCGCTGACCAACTTGGCAGCCCAGGTCGAGCCGATCGACGAGGCGGCCACGCAGGAGGCAGCCCGCCGCCACGCCGGCCTGGTGAAGCCGCCGGGCAGCCTCGGCGCGCTGGAGCGGCTCGGCGCGCAGCTGGCGGGCATCGCCGGCCGCTGCCCACCGCCGGTGCCGGCTGACCCTGCGGTGATCGTCGCCGTAGGCGACCACGGCGTCCATGCGCAGGGCGTCACGCCGTGGCCCCAGTCGATCACTGCGGCGATGGTCCGGGTCTTCTGCGACGGTGGCGCGGCGGTGAACGCGATCGCCGAGACCGCCGGGGCGCGGGTCGCCGTGCTTGATGTCGGCGTGGCCGGCGATGTCGGGCGCCATCCCCGGCTGCGCCGCGCCCGGGTCCGCGATGGCACCGCTGACCTCTCCAAGGAGCCAGCCATGGCGCGGGAGGAGGCCGCGCGGGCGGTGCTCGCTGGCGCGGGGCTCGCCGAGGAGCTGGCCGCAAGCGGCGTGGACCTGCTCGTGCCCGGCGATATGGGAATCGCGAACACGACTGCCGCCGCCTGCCTGATCGCGGCCTTCACCGGCCAGGACCCGGTGTCCGTGACCGGGCCGGGCGCCGGTGCCAACCCCGCGATGCTCGCCCACAAGGTCGAGGTCGTCGCCCGCGCCCTCGCGTTGCACCGCCCAGACCCCGCCGACCCGCTTGGCGCGCTCGCGGCGGTCGGCGGGCTTGAGCACGCTGCGCTTGCCGGCGTGATCTTGTCCGGGGCTGCTGACCGCGTCCCGGTCGTACTCGACGGCGTGAGCGCTGGCGCGGCGGCGCTCGCCGCTGTAGCGCTCCGCGCCGGCGCGCGTGGCTACCTGATCGCCGGCCACCGGTCAACCGAGCCCGGCGCGGCCGTCGCGCTGGCCCATCTCGGTCTCGACCCCGTCCTGGACCTCGGCCTCAGGCTCGGCGAGGGCACCGGCGGGCTGCTCGCCGTGCCGGTCGTGGCCGCGGCCGCGCGCGTCCTCGCCCAGATGGCCACCATCGGCGAGCTGGCGGCTGATGCGTGACGCGCTGCGCTTCCTGACGACCTTGCCGCTCCGGCCGGCTGCCGGCCCGCCGGCACCGTCGTCGGTGCGGTGGTTCCCTCTCGCCGGCCTGGTGCTTGGGGTCACCTGGGCGCTGTCCTACGCCGCCACGAACCTCTACCTCGGCCCGTTTGTTGCCGCCGCGGTCGTGCTGATCGCCGACGGGATGATGACCGGCGGGCTTCACCTCGACGCGTTCGCCGATGTCGTCGACGGCGTGGCGAGCCGCCGCCCCGCTGAGGAGGCGGTCAGGATCATGCGTGAGCCGCAGGTCGGCGCGGTCGGCGCTGCGGGGCTGATCCTCGCGTGCCTGCTGCGGGTAAGCCTGCTTGTGCTCGCCGCGAGGGCGCCGGTGACGCTCATCGCCGTGCCGATCGCCGGGCGCGCCGCGATGGCATTGCTCCTCGCCGGGACCGAGACGCGCCAGGACGGCTCGCTCGCCATGGCCTTTCACCGCCCCGGCCGCCGTCCCGCCCTGGAGGCGGTTGGCCTCGCGGCGGTGCTCACGCTGGCGCCAGCGGCCGTGAGGACCAACCCTGTGCCATTCGCGGGTCTGATCTGCCTCGGGGCGGCGCTCGTTGCTGCGCTTGGGTACGGATGGTGGTGGCGGGGTAGGTTCGGCGCGCTGACCGGTGATGGGGTCGGCGCCTGCGGCTTCGTCGCGGAGACGCTCGCGCTGATTGTCCTGGGTCTGCAGCTGGACCGGGTGTGAGCGCCAGGGCGGATCTCCCAGGGTGCCCATCTGCGATCCGCCTGGTAGCGTGAGCAACGGAGATCAGTAAAGAAAGGCTTGTTGACACGTTATGGCACGGAGACGCGGTGGAAAGACGCCATCGAGGCGCTATGTCGACGAAGAGACAAGGGCCAAGCGGGAAGCCCGCGCGGGCTCAGTGAAGGAGGCCGCCCTTGAGCTCGAGGGCGTCGTCGAGGAGGCGCTCCCGAACACGATGTTCCGCGTGCGGCTCGACAACGGCCATACGGTTCTGGGCCATATCTCTGGCAAGATGCGCAAGCACTACATCCGGATCCTCCCCGGTGACCGCGTGACGGTCGAGCTTTCCCCCTACGACCTCACCCGCGGCCGTATCACCTACCGCTACAAGTAGCAGCGCTACCCCGGTCAGACTGCGAGCACGATCTTGCCGGCGTGCTCGCTGGCCTCCATCACCGCGTGGGCCTCGGCGGCCTTGGCCAGCGGGAGGACGCGGTCGATCACGGGGCGGAGCGAGCCGTCCGCGAAGCCCGGCCACACCTCGGCGACGAGCTGGCGGGCGAGCGCGGCCTTCGCCTCGACCGGGCGGGCGCGCAGTATGGATGCGGTGATCGTCAGGCGGCGCGTGAGGAGTTGGCCCAGCGCCAGCTCAGCGGTTGCGCCACCCATCAGCCCGATGATGACCAGCCGGCCCTCGATGGCTAGGCAGTGGAGGTTCCGGGCGAGGTAAGGCCCGCCGATGATGTCGAGCACCACGTCGACGCCCCGCCCGCCGGTCAGCTCGCGGGCGCGCGCGTCGAAGTCCGGCTCCTCGCGGTAGTTGATCCCAGCCTTTGCGCCTAGCTCAGCGCAGAGCCACAGCTTGCGCGGCGAGCCGGCTGTGACGAGCGCCTCGCAGCCGCGCCACCGGGCGAGCTGGATCGCGGCGGTCCCCACGCCGCTCGCGCCGCCGTGGACGAGCACGGTCTCGCCCGGGGCCAGCCGGCCACGGTTGAACAGGTTGTCCCAGGCGGTGGTGAACGCCTCAGGGACGGCGGCGGCCTCGACGAGGTCGAGGCCGGGCGGGAGCGGCATCACCATCTCAGCTGGCACGACCGCCTGCTCGGCGTAGCCACCGCTGGCCAGCACCGCGCAGACCTGGTCCCCAACCGACCAGCCGCTCACCCCCTCACCGAGCCCGGCGATGACGCCGGCCATCTCGAGGCCGAGCACGTCGCTCGCGCCGGGCGGCGGCGGGTAGATACCGCGCCGCTGGAGGAGGTCAGCGCGGTTCACCGCGGTCGCGCGGATGTGGACGAGCAGCTCGCCCGGCCCGGGCTGTGGGTCAGGGCGGTGGACCAGCTCGAGTTGCTCGGGGCCGCCCGGCGCCGATGCCGTGATCGCCTTCATTGCGGTATCCGATCCGGCTGTCCAGCTTCGTCGCGGCACGCTTGCCGGCTGCTACCCTAGCCTCTCCGCCCTGGAATCAACTGCGGCTCAGCCCGCCTAGAGGGGTGAGGCCAGGGCCGCGAGAGGAGCACGGTGTCCGTACAGCCAGGCAGCATCGTCAAAGGCAAAATTGTTCGATTGCATGACTTCGGTGCGTTTGTTGAGATTGCTCCTGAAACAACTGGATTGGTGCATATCAGCGAGGTGCACCGCGACTTCGTCGAGAATATCCACGCGTACTTGACCGAGGGGCAGGATGTCGAGGTCAAGGTCGTGGGTATCAAGGATGACGGCCGGATCGACTTGTCGATCAAACGCGCCGATCCGAGCTGGGAAGAGGAGACTCACCGGCGGCAGACGACCAAGCTCGACAAGGAGTTCAACCAGCGGCTCCGGAAGTTCATGCACCAGTCAGACATGATCCAGGGTGAGGTCCGCCGCCGCCGCAGGGCACGCCAGTAAGCCACCGGGAGGCAACACGCGACCGGATCGCGGGCCGGTCTCGTGGTATGTCAGTCATTGTCAAGTCTGCTCGTTATGTACGCACCGCCACGCTCGCGTTGTGCGTCCCCTTAGGCCACCCAGTCTTGCGAGAAGGGGCTGACGAATTTCTCAACTTGTGGTACAACTAAATATGTGAGAGCCCCCCTCAACCTCACCATGGGACCCGCGCCACCGCGCGAGTCGCAGCCCGACACCCTCCTCGACTTGCTCGGAGGGACGCGGGCGCAGGTCATCGACCTGCTCTGCGCCCGTGGCCGGTCAGTCGCTGAGCTGGCAGCCGCGCTCGGAGTGACCGAGGTCGCGGTGCGCCGGCACCTGCAGAGCCTTGAGCTGGACGGCCTTGTCCAGGGTGAGACGGTCCGCCGGGGCGGCCGAGGCAGGCCCGGCACGGTCTATGGGCTAACGGATAAGGCCCGCAAGCTGTTCCCGGACCGCTCGGCGCAGCTCGCGAACGATCTCCTTGACTACCTCGAGGAGGTCTACGGGCGAGCCGCCCTGCGCGCCTTCTTGCAATGGCACTCTGGCCGCCAGGGCGAGCGCTACGCCGCCGCGCTGCAGGCCTGCGGGGACGACCCTGCTCAACGCGCTGAGCAGCTCGCGCGGCTCCTCACCGAGGACGGCTTCTGCTCGGATGTCACCGAGGTCTCCACACCCGAGGGGGCCACGGTGCTCCAACTGCGCCAGGGCCACTGCGCGGTCAAGGAGGTTGCGGAGGCGCACCCCGAGATCTGCGCGTACGAGGCAGCGCTGTTCAAGCGGCTGCTAGGCACCAAGCTTTCCCGACGACAGACCATCGCCGCGGGGGACGGCGAGTGCATCTGCCATATCTCGTAAGCAACAGGAGTTTAAACCATGGCGACGAGAGCCGAAGACCTCCAGCTCGGCAAGTACAAGTGGGGCTGGGCAGATGAGCACAAGCCCGTCTTTGAGCCGAAGAAGGGCTTGTCGCGCAATGTCGTGGAGGAGATCTCCGCGCTGAAGGACGAGCCGCGCTGGATGCGCGATTTGCGCCTGAAGGCTTACGAGCACTTCGTGCGCCGGCCAATGCCGGGCTGGGGCGGTGATCTGTCAGGGATCGACTTCGACAATATCTACTACTTCGTCCGGTCGACGGAGAAGCAGGCGACCTCCTGGGAGGAGCTGCCCGCCGAGATCAAGAACACCTATGACAAACTCGGCATCCCCGAGGCTGAGAAGCAACGGTTGATCGCGGGCGTGGCCGCCCAGTACGAGTCAGAGGTCGTCTACCACAAGATCCGCGAGGATCTTGAGCAGCAAGGGGTGATCTTCCTCGACACTGACACCGCGCTTCGCGAGCATGAGGATCTGTTCCGCGAGCACTTCACCAAGGTGATCCCGCCGAACGACAACAAGTTCGCCGCGCTGAACACCGCGGTGTGGTCGGGCGGCTCATTTATCTGGGTGCCGGCGGGCGTCAAGGTCGACATCCCGCTCCAGGCGTATTTCCGCATCAACACTCAGAACATGGGCCAGTTCGAGCGGACGCTCATCATCGCCGAGCCCAGCAGCTATGTGCACTACGTCGAGGGCTGCACCGCGCCCATTTACAGCTCGGACTCGCTCCACTCGGCGGTCGTCGAGATTATCGTCAAACCAGGCGCGCGCGTGCGATACACGACGATCCAGAACTGGTCAAACAACGTCTACAATTTGGTGACAAAGCGCGCGGCGGCCTATGAGGACGCCACAATGGAATGGGTCGATGGCAACATCGGGTCCAAGCTCACGATGAAGTACCCGGCGGTATGGCTGATGGGCCGGGGAGCGAAGGGCGAGGTGCTGTCGATCGCGTTCGCCGGGGATGGCCAGCACCAAGACGCCGGCGCGAAGATGGTCCACCACGCGCCGGACACGTCCAGCCGGATCATCTCCAAGTCCGTGTCCCAGGGCCGCGGGCGCACAAGCTACCGCGGGCTTGTCGACATCAACGAGGGCGCGAACCGCTGCAAGTCGAACGTGGTCTGCGACGCGCTCCTGCTCGACGAGACCGCCCGCAGCGACACCTACCCGTACATGAACATCGCTGAAGAGGACGCCCAGATCGGGCACGAGGCGAGCGTGTCGCGGATCGGCGAGGAGCAGCTCTTCTACCTGATGTCCCGCGGGGTCGAGGAGTTCGAGGCCCAAGCGATGATCGTTCGCGGCTTCATCGAGCCGATCTCGAAAGAGCTGCCCATGGAGTACTCGGTCGAGTTAAACCGGCTGATCAGTTTGAACATGGAGGGGTCCGTCGGATAGGCCCTCAGCGCGGGGTCTGTTGACCTTCCGGAGGCGTACGGCTTTTCAGCCTCCTCCAGGCCGACAGACCCCGCTTCTGGACCTCAGCGATCAGCCGGTTCCACTCGACGCTCATGGAGCTGGAGGAAACCAAGTGTGACTATGACGATCAGGGGCTTGACCGAGCAGGATGTGCTCGCGCTGTCCGCCGCCGGGGACGAGCCCGATTGGCTGCGGGACCGGCGCCAGGAGGCGTTCAAGGCGTTCGCGGACCTCGCGTGGCCGGACAGCCGCGTCGAGGAGTGGCGCTACACCGACCCGAGCCGGTTCGACCTCGACCGCCCGATCGCCGATGCCAGCGGGAGCGGCCCTGATATCGCCGGCAGCATCACCGCCGCTGTGGGCGATGGCGTGGCCGCGCGGGCGCGGGTGGCCGACGGCCGGTTCGCGGGCGTCGATGCCCAGAGCGACGATCGTGTGACCGTGACCGACCTGGCCTCGGCCGCCCGGGGTGAGCACGCCGGCCTGGTCCACGCGCACCTTGGCGGCGTCGTGGGCGCGGACGAGAAGTTCGCCGCGCTCAGCTTGGCGGCGTTCATTGGCGGCGCGCTGGTCGTGGTTCCTGACGAGACCGAGGTCGACCGGCCGATCGTCGTCACCGTCCAGGCGGTCCGCGATGGGGCGTGCCTGCCCCGGGTGCTCGTCGTGGTCGGGCGTAACGCGAAGGCGGCGGTCTATGTGGACCATGCCGGCGACGCCGCGCAGACCCTCGTCGAGGTCGTTGAGGTCGTGGTCGGCGAGGGCGCGACCGCGCATGTCGTGAGCGCGCAGGACTGGGGCCCTAAGGTAGACCACCTAGGCGTCCACACTGGCCTGGTCCACCCAAACGGCGACTACCGCCACTTGGAGGTCAGCCTCGGCGGGGGGACCGTCTACATCCGGCCCGATGTGCGCCTCGATCATCCAGGCGGCAACGCCCAGCTGCTCGGTGTGTACTTCTGCGACGAGGGCCAGCAGATCGAGCACCGGTCGCTGATCCACCACAACGCGTCCCACACCACGAGCGAGCTGGTCTACAAGGGCGCGCTGCAGGGCGACAGCCGGGCGACATTCTTTGGCAACATCCGGATCTCCCCGCACGCGAAGGCGACGTCGTCCGACCAGACGAACCGCAACCTGATCTTGACCGACAAGGCGCGGGCGGACTCGATCCCGTTCCTGGAGATCGAGAACTCCGACGTCGTGCGGTGCGGCCACCACAGCTCCGTCGGCCAGGTCGACGAGATCCAGCTGTTCTACCTGGAGTCGCGGGGGATCCCCCGCGAGGAGGCCGCGCGGCTGCTCGTGTTCGGCTTCTTCGCCGAGGTCACCGACCGCATCGATCTGCCCGGCGTCACCCAGACGGTGCTCGCCGAGGTCGAGCGTGAGATCCGCTCCGGGCCGACCGCGCTGATGGACCAACGCAGGGGGTCGGGGGGAGGCCCCCCAGACAGGGGGTCGGGGGGAGGCCCCCCAGACAGGGGGTCGGGGGGAGGCCCCCCACAACGCAGGGGGTCGGTACCCCAGAGGGGACCTTGGGGAGGCCCCCCGAGGAGGCGATAGACACATGGCGTGGCAACGCGTCGCGGCGCTAGGCGACCTTCCTGAGGGCACGGCGATGGAGGTCATGGTCGACGACGAGCCGATCTGCCTCGTCCGCCGGCTCGACGGGGAGGTCCGGGCGGTCCACAACGTCTGCAGCCACGAACAGTGGACGCTGCACGACGGCTGGATCGGCGACAACGAGATCGAGTGCACGCTGCACGGCTCGTCGTTCGACCTCGACACCGGCAAGCCGAACTCGCTGCCGGCGGTCAAGCCGGTACCTGTGTACGCGTGCAAGATCGTCGACGGCGAGATCCTCATAGATCTCGACCAGCAACTGAACGACGCCCCCGTCCCCCGACACTGACTGGCAGAGAGCGCTATGGCAGAACTGGAGATCAAAGGCCTGCAGGTCGCGATCGAGGGCAAGCGCATCCTCGATGGCCTCGACCTCGCTGTGGCGAAGGGTGAGACCCACGCCCTGATGGGCCCGAACGGCTCGGGGAAGTCCACGCTCGCCTACGCGATCATGGGCCACCCCGCCTACGAGGTCACCGCTGGGCAGATCCTGCTCAAGGGCACGGACATCACCGAGCTGTCGCCCGACGTGCGCGCGAAGCAGGGGCTATTTCTCGCGATGCAGTACCCCACGGAGATCCCGGGGGTCAGCCTGACGAACTTCCTCCGCACCGCGGTGAACGCCGTGCGGGGTGAGGACATGCCGGTGCGCCAGTTCATGAAGCAGGTCCGCGAGCTGATGGACCAGTTCCACATGGATGGCAAGTTCCTCCAACGCAACGTCAACGAGGGCTTCTCGGGCGGGGAGAAGAAGCGTTTCGAGATCCTCCAGATGGCGATGCTGAAGCCCGAGATCGCGGTCCTGGACGAGACCGACTCGGGGCTCGACATCGACGCGCTGAGGGTTGTCGCCGAGGGCGTGAACCAGATGCGCGGGCCTGACCTCGGCGCTCTGATCATCACGCACTACACCAGGATCCTCCGCTACATCCAGCCTGACTATGTGCATGTGATGTTCGAGGGGCGGATCGCCCAGTCCGGCGGCCCTGATTTGGCTGACGAGCTTGAGGCCAAGGGCTACGAGTACTTGAGGGGCGCGGTGTCATGATCATGCAGCACTCGCCGCTGACCCCTGGCTCTGCAGAGAACCTTTTTACGCTGCGCCAGGGGCCAGCGGCGGGCTGGGGCGTCGGGCGTTTCCGCTACACGCCGGCCTGGTCAAGGAGGGAGTAGGGCGATGTTGGACCCCGACGTCATTCGTAAGGACTTCCCCGTCCTTGAGCGATGCGTGCACGGGCGGAGGCTCGTCTACCTGGACTCGGCCGCGACCTCGCAGAAGCCGCAGTGCGTCATTGACGCGATGGCCAAGCACTACGAGCAGCACAACGCGAACGTCCACCGGGGCGTGCACGCGCTGGCGGAGGAGTCCACCGAGGCCTACGAGTTGGCCCGGCGCAAGGTCGCCCAGTTCGTCGGCGCTGACCCGCGCGGCGTCGTGTTCACGAAGAACGCGACCGAGGCGTTCAACCTGCTCGCCTACTCCCTGGCCCGCACGCGGCTCGGCGAGGGGGACATCCTGCTGTCCACCCAGATGGAGCATCACGCCAACATCGTCCCGTGGCAGCTAGTGCAGGCTGAGGCCGGGTTCGACCTCCGCTTCGTGCCGTGCTCACCGGACGGGCTGCTGGATCTGGAGTGGTTTGACCAGGTCGTGGCCACCGGCCGGGTGCGGCTGCTCACGGTCACCGCGATGTCGAACGTGGTCGGCACGATCAACCCGGTCCGTGAGATGGCGGAGCGGGTGCGGGCCGCCAACCCCCAGGCGGTGGTCGTCGTCGATGGCGCGCAGAGCGTGCCGCATTTGGGGACTGCCCTGAGCGACCTCGGCGCCGACTTCCTCTGTTTCTCTGGCCACAAGATGTGCGGGCCGACCGGCATCGGGGTGCTCGCCGGGCGCCCTGACCTGCTTGAGGCGATGCCGCCGTTCCTCGGCGGGGGAGAGATGATCGCGAACGTCACGCTTGATGGCGCGACGTTCAACGAGGTGCCGTACAAGTTTGAGGCAGGCACGCCGCCGTTTGGCGAGGCGGTGGGCTTGAGCGCGGCAGTCGATTACCTGGAGCGGCTGGGGATGGATGCGGTCCGCGCCCACGAGGTGGAGCTGCTTAATGTGGTGATCCCGGCGTTGGAGTCGGTGGAGGGGGTGACCATTCACGGCCCGAGCGACGCTACGCAGCGGGGCGCGGCGGTGAGCTTCTCGATCGACGGCCTGCACCCGCACGATATCGGCACGGTCATGGACCGCGAGGGCGTCGCGGTGCGCGCGGGGCACCACTGCGCGAAGCCGCTCATGCGAGTCCTTGGTACGGTAGCGACGACTCGGGCGTCGTTCTATCTGTACAACACGGCCGATGAGGTGGACGCGTTGGTCAACGCGATCGAAGTCACGAAGCGATTCTTCAGGGTGTGATCGTGAGCCTCGAGGACTTATACCAGGAGATCATCCTGGACCACTACCGGAAGCCGCGGAACCGCACCGCGGACCTGGAGCCGCATGATGTCCATGTCCTACACGTGAACCCGTTGTGCGGGGACGAGCTGGACCTGCGCCTGCGGGTCGGCCAGCAGAACGGCCGGCTGACCGTCGAGGCGGTCGCCTTCGAGGGCGAGGGCTGCTCGATCTCGATGGCCAGCGCCTCGGCGATGACCGAGGCGGTGCTCGGCCGCGACCTCGAGGACGCGGTTGACCTGGTGGAGGCGTTCCGTCTGATGATGCACGGGGAGGGCGTGAAGCGGGAGGAGGACCTCATGGACGGCGTCGCGTTCCAGGGCGTCGCGAAGTTCCCAGTCCGCGTCAAGTGCGCGCTGCTCGGGTGGATGGCGTTGCGTGACGCGATCGCGACCTACTCGGAGGGGGGAGCGGGCCACCGCGTGACCTATGACTGACCCGATGCCGGCTGACCCGATGCGCTCGTGGCCGTCCGAGGAGATCGAGGGGGACTTCGGTGCCGAGGACGCGTTCGCCGACGTCCCCGTCGACGAGCACGGGGTCGCCACCCCCGACGCGATCCTCGAGGCGATGAAGGCGGTGGTGGACCCCGAGATCGGCATCAACGTCGTCGACCTCGGCCTGGTCTACGACGTCACCACCCAGCCGGGCAAGGCCCGTGTGGAGATGACGCTCACGTCGATGGGCTGCCCGCTGACCGAGCTGATCCACCAGCAGTGCACTCTGGTCCTCACGCGCCTGCCGGGCATCGACGACGTCGAGGTCGACTTCGTCTTCACCCCCCCTTGGTCGACCGAGATGATCTCCGACGACGCCCGCGAGGAGCTCCGCGCGATGGGCTTCAACGTCTGACGGCACCGGTCATCGCGGGCTGAGAGGCCTCGCGGGTAGCATCACGCCATGGACCGCCTCACCGCGTTGTACGAGCAGTTTGATCCCCTGCGGCCTTTAGGAGTGAATGAGGCCGATCTCTATGTGGACTGGCAAAATCTGCTCGACTTCGCCGACGTGAAAGTGAGCCTCGTCAACTCGATTGCGCGCAGCCGGGGGCCGGTGTGCCGGTTGTTCACCGGGCATCGTGGCGCTGGCAAAACGACCGAGCTGAACCGGGTGAAGGAGCGGTTGGAGTCTGGCGTAGCCGGGCGCAGGTTCTTCGTCTCGATGCTGTACGCCGAGGATTGGGTCGACCTGGCGGACGTCCAGCCGGAAGACCTCGTCCTCCAAATCGTCCGCCAGCTCGTCTCGGACCTGAACAATGCAGGGTTTGCGTTCGCGGGCGCCAAATTCCGCAACTTCTTTGAGCGCCTTCGCCATGCGGTGTCGGTCGAAGGCATCGAGGGCATCGAGCTTGGGGCCGATCCGTTGAAGGTCAGCCTCACGCTGAGGGACCTCCCCACCGCGCGTCATGAGTTCCGCCAACTGCTGCAGGGCCAGCTACAGACAATCTACGACCTGGTGAATACGGAGATCCTCCGGGAAGCCTTGAGCTGGCTGGCCAAGCGAGGCTACGAGCGCATTCTCATCATCGTTGACCAGCTAGACCGCATTCCCCAGAAGCTCCTGAACGGCCATAGGCTCACGAACCACGAGAATCTATTCCTCGACCATGCTGGAACGCTGCGGGCGCTAGCCTGTGACGTTCTCTACACCGTCCCGATCGAGCTGGCCTACAGCCGGTGCCATGGCCGGCTCCAGGATGTGTATGGCGGCAAGATCCTCACCTTGCCCGCCATCCCGGTCAGGGAGCGCGGCGGTGAGGATTCCACCCGCGGCCTGGGAGTGCTGCGTGAGGTCGTCGCACGCCGGGCGACCAAGGCCGGTGTCACGCTCGAGGAGCTTTTCGAGTCACCCGAGCTGCTCACCAAGGTCTCGAGGTGCTCGGGTGGGCACATCCGTGGATTGTTCGTCCTGTTGTCCTCGATCCTCGATCAGACCGACGATCTACCGGTGACGCGGAAGCTGCTGGAACGGAGTTTGAGCGATTCCGCCGCGGAGTTCGCGCTGCCGCTCCGCGCGTCCGACTGGAGGATGCTCGACGACGTGCGCATAGCGCGCCAGCCGACCGACGAGGAATCCGACGCATGGAACCGGTTGTTGCGTGACCGGGTTGTGCTGACCTACCGTGACGAGCGCGGCTATTGGTACGACTGCCACCCGCTGCTGGAGTTGGTCCAGCGGGAGGGATAAAGGGTGAGCGCTGTGGCCCACGAGACTGGTCTGGAGGACCGGAATCGTCAGGAGCTGGAAGCGCTCTGCCGGATGCTCACGCGCGCGGGTGGGTTTCGGCTGGGGTTCGCTGTGGCGAACCACCCGTCCGTGCGGGAACGATTGGCGGCGGAGGTCCGGGCGGTCTGCGGGATCGAGCCGATGGCGGTGGCGCTGGACCCCGCCCGCCCCCAGGGCATCGTAGCCCAGCTCGAGCAAGCCGTTGGTGATGCCCGACCGGCGGCGATGTTCGTGCACGGCTTGGAAGCGATGCTCGACCTTCGCATCCGCCAGTCCCCAGCGATGGACCTGCTGAACCTCAACCGGGACTACTGCTGGCAGCGCTTCCCCTGGCCGGTCGTGTTCGTCACCCCGCTGTTCGCGGTCCGTGAGTTCGCCCGCCAGGCCCCTGACTTCTGGTCCGGCCGCTCGGGCATCTACCACTTCGTGGGTGACCACGAGGATGTGCGGCAGACACTGTCCAGCCTTGGGGTGGACTTCGATTGGTCCCTTGCGCATCACGCGAAGCTCGCGCGGGGCGAGATCCTCGATCATGTACGAGCGGAGCTCGAGGATCGGGCCGACGAGGACTCTGCGATCAGGGCGGAGCTGCTGTCGTTGTTGGCTCGTGCGGCGGGCTTTGCCAGCGACCTATCTGCACAGGAGCGACTCCTCACCGAGGCTCTGGCGGTCTACCGCGACATCGGCAACCGGTGGGGTCAGGCCAACAGCATCCAAAGTCTGGGCCACATCGCCCGCATGCGCGCCCGCTACGACGAGGCCGCCGAGCGTTACGAGCAAGCCCTGGCCGTCTACCGCGACATCGGCAACCGGTGGGGTCAGGCCAACAGCATCAAAAGTCTGGGCCACATCGCCTACTCGCGCGCCCGCTACGACGAGGCCGCCGAGCGTTACGAGCAAGCCCTGGCCGTCTACCGCGAGATCGGCAACCGATTCAACGAAGCCTACTGCCTGGCCGCCCGTGCCCGTCTTGCCGTGGCGACGGGCGATCAGGATGGCGCTACCCGGGATATGGCCGAGGCCGCCCGTATCCTCACCGCGATCAACCTGCCGGAGCGGGCTGAGCAGCTCCGCCGCGAGGCCGCGGGATGGGAGACCAACCGCATGGCCTCGCCTGGCTGATCAGCGCTCGCGGCGGGCTCGTTGGCGGGCGCGGCGCTTGTCTTGCTGCCCAGATCGTGTTGATGATAGGAATGATCGTAAATAACTGCTCTCCTTTGGGAAACGGCGGTGTGGCAGGAGCGGTCGAGGCGTTCCATACAGCGTTTGGCCTGCCGCGCCAGGACCGGCGAGCGTCGATATAGATGAGTCGCTCGCGCAGCTGCGGATTGCGCTATTGGAAGAAGAATGTAATGAGTATGTCGCAGCGGTGGCAGCGCGCGATTTGGTTGGCATCGCTGATGCGCTCGCCGATATCGTGTACGTCGTATATGGCACCGCGCTGACTTACGGTATTGACCTGAACCTGGTGCTTGGCGAGGTCCATAGAGCGAACATGAGCAAGTTGGACAGCAGCGGCAGACCGCTGAAGCGGGATGATGGGAAAGTCGTCAAGTCCGATCGCTACTCTCCGCCCGATATCGCAGCAGTGCTGAAACTGCAATCACCCTTGCCTTGAGAGGCTCAGGTTGAGAGATTTTCGGGGCGGGTCGCGCGCGGACCTGGCTGATCAGCGCTCGCGGCGGTTTCGTTGGCGGGCGCGCCAGAGGGAGCGGCGCTCGTCCTCTGTCTTGCCGCCCCAGATGCCGGCGTGTTGCCCAGTAGTGAGCGCCCATTCCAGGCAGCGGCTGCAGACGGGGCAGCCGGCGCAGATCTGTTTCGCCTCATGCACCTGCTCCAGGGCCGGGCCGGTCGATCCGATCGGGAAGAACAAGTCGGTGTTGGTGTTGCGGCAGGCGGCGCGGTCCCGCCAGTTGCCAGTGGCCATCTCAAGACCTCCTTGTGAAGAGAATGGCGTCCCGGTCCGACGGCGCGTAGCACGCCGGATCCGGGACTTCAGGTATGAAGCATTTCGGAGAATTGGGTCGGGAGGAAGATGGGGCGTTCCGGTCGGCTCCGGGCGTGTTGACCGGGTGAGTTACGCTCCCGCAAACGTTGGCAAAAGGGGAGTGTGATGGACGAGCGTCCAGCGGCGCGGCGGATCCAGCCGGTGCCGCCGAGGCCTGTGACCGGGCAGGCGGGTGCGGGTGTGATTGTGGTGGTTGGCCAGTGGACTGGCGGGTTGGCGCGCGCGTTGCGTACGGCGTTGCGGGACACCATTGACGACTACGCGGTGCGGTTGGGTGTGGGGGTGAGCACGGCGGGGGATTGGGAGGACAGTCCGGGCATTGTCCCGCAGCCGGTGAATCAGCAGGCGTTGGATGAGGCGTTGCGCCGGGCGGACGAGGACGTCAAGCGACGGTTTGGCGCGTTGACTGAAGGCGATGCGTTGGTGCGGGTGGCAGACTTGGCGGGGCTCGACGGGATTGGAGTCACCACGCACCGCAGGCACGCCACCAGGAGGATTGCGGGGACTGGGCTTGGCGCTGCGGTTGCGCCGTTGGAGGCGTTGCAGCGGATCGCCGCGCAGGATGCCTACCCGGTGGACTCGGGGTTGGTGGCGGCGCATGAGAGGTTCGCTGATGCGCTGGCGGCGCTGGGCGCCGCCCCCATGGACATCCGCCTGGATCAGCTGGTCGGTGAGGTCGCCGGGCAGGCTGAGGATCTGCTTGGGCTGTTGGACCGTCCGATGGTTGGGGTGGACCGCCGGCGGGTGGAGGTGGCGGCGGTCAGCTCGTGCGCGCAGGCGGGGATGCTGGCGTTCGGGATGGGTGACCGGCGTTTGGCTCGTGGCTGCTTCGCGCTGGCGCGCGATGTCGCCCAGGACAGTGGTGATGACGTGTTGCGCGCCCGGGCGTTGGGGGAGGGGGCGATCTTGCTCGACCCAAACCTTCCCGGTGGCGGCCGGGTCGGTGACCCGCGCCACCAGGCCGAGCGGCTGTCCGAGGCACTCTCTTATGCCCGCCGCGCTGATCCCGGGACGCAGGTGACGTTGCAGTGGTGGTTGGCGAGGGCGTTGGCCGCCGCGCGCGACGAGTCCGGTTTCCGCCGGGCGGTCGAGGCCGCCGACCGGTTGGCCGACCGGGTCGAGGCGGTGGGTGGCAGGGGGTGGCTCGCGCGCCATTTCGCGTATGCCAGCGGCGACCACGAGCGGGACAAGAGTCTTGGGGGAGGGCTGTTGCTGCTCGGGCGCCCGGGGCCGGCGGCGGAGGCGCTTACCAGGGCGCTCGCCTCGACCGTCCCGAGCTGGGGCTATGGCACCGTCAGGGTGTTCCTGCTCGTCGATATCGCCGCCGCGCGGGTGTTGCAGGGTGAGCCGGAGGTGGCGTGCGCGGGCCTGCTGGAGGCGCTTGATTTGGCTGAGCAGGTCGGGTTCGGGATGGGCGTGCAGCAGGTTCTTGGGGTGCGCGGTGGGTTCCGCCCGGAGTGGGCCGGTCTGGACTGTGTGCGCCAGCTCGACGACCGGCTGGGCCTGCCCGTCTAACGCCTACGCACTTACCCTCGTCGATATCAACACCGAGGTCGTAGAGGCTTACACTGCCTTTCCGCGAATGACGGCGCGCTGGCCGGCTGCAGCGGCGGCGCGGTGGCCTCAACGTTTAGGAGTCGACGTGGGCGGCAGCGAATCAATCGACCGGCTGTGGCGTGAACTCGCTGAGCTGAAGCAGGAGCTGGCCCATACCCTTGCGGCGCTCGACCTTCAGCGGCGATTCGACGAGGCCGCTAAGACGTCACCGATGGCCTATGCGCTGGTGTCAGCGTCGGTCGATTTGCGGCGGGCTGGCTGCCCCCAGCCGATCCCGGCTCGTGACCTGATCGATCTTGCCCGCACGTACCTCCCGCGCTTGGGGCTTGATGCGCATGCGCCCCAGGAGCAGCTGCAGGCAGGCATCGAGTGGGCGAGCGCATCCAGCGAGGACCAGCTCCCCCTGCTCATCTGGGACGATACCCAGGGGTATCGGGCCTCGCCAGCGATCGGCGATGGGCCTGACCAGCCACCCATCCCCCAAGAGACCTGGGAGTGGCTGTTCGCGTACCTGCCACCCGAGCATCTGGTGCGGGTCGCCGGGGCGGCCAGCTTGGCCGGTGACTTGGTCATCGCCGAGCGCGCGTGGATGCGCGCGACCCAGGCCGAGGAGGAGCTGATCAGGCGGCTGGCCTGGACCGGCCTCGGTGAGCTGCGGATTGAGCAGAAGGACTACGACAGCGCGATCAAGGCATTGGAGCGCGCAGACGGTGACACGCTGCTGCCGTTTGTGGGAGCGACCGCGATCTTCAACCTTGGGCTGCTGTACGACCGCCGTGGCGACGCGGAGCGCGCCCGCGCGTACTACCAGCGGGCGATCGACGCGAACGATCCCATGTCTTCGCCAAACGCGGCGTTCAACTTGGGCCTGCTGCTCGGCGAGCTCGGTGACGCGGACGGGGCCGAGGCGGCGTTCAACCGCGCGATGGACGAGCGGTGGTTCTTTGAGCGTGCCGCCGAGGCGCCATACGCGCTCGGCAATGTCTTGCGCCGCCTGGAGCGCCCGGAGCGCGCCCGCCTCTATTACCAGCAAGCCATTGACACGGGCGACCTCGAATTCGCTCCCAAAGCGGCCCTCGCGCTCGGCGGTCTCTGTGAGGAGCAAAAGGACACCGCCGCCGCGCTGGCGGCGTACGAGCAAGCGCTTATCAGCTCTGACTCCGAGAGCCTCGCCAAGGCGATCTGGCGTTACGGGCGCCTTGCCGTCCGCGCGGGCGAGGGCGAGGTGCAGGCGGTGTATCAGCGGCTGCTCGGGCGCCTGCCCGACGACATCGTCCCGGAGGTGATGTGCCAGCTGGGAGAGTGGGGCTTGTGGTATGACCGGACTCCCACAGCGACAATCGCGCTTTTTGAGCAGGCGATGGCCTCTGGTCACCGGGAGGCCGCCCCGCGGGCGGCCCTGTTCCGCGCCTGGATTGCCGAGACCTATCGCGGCCACCGGAAAGCCCGCGCCGCCTACCAGCTGGCGATTGACTCTGATCACCCCGTGTATGCGCCACAGGGGGCGAACAGCCTCGGCGCGTTGCTCGCCGAGCGTGGGGAGACGGACGAGGCGTTCGCCGCGTTCGCGCTTACCCGGACGTACCCGCACGCCACGATCGCCGCGAGGGCCGCGTTCAACACGGGCCTGCTGCTTGAGAGCCTTGGCCGGCTCGACGAGGCGCGCAAGGCTTTTGAAGAGGCGATTGACACGGCCGAGCGGTACGTGCTCGCCCTCGCGGTCGCGCGCCTTGCCCGCCTGCTAGAGCGGCAGCACCAGACCGACGCGGCCGAGGCCCTCCTGCGGCGGTGGCGCGACGCCGGCGACGCGGACATCGCCGCCGACGTGGCCCGAGCGGTCGACCGGCTCCGGGACGATCCACAGCCTGGCACACGCGGCGGCATGGGGTTCATCGCAAGCCCCTGGTAGCGTTGCGTGGCCTCCGGCGCTCACCCGATCGTGGCCAAGGGCCCCGATGACGCCTCCGTCAAGTGCCGGCGGAGGCAGTCCAGGCAGCGTCGACGCGTAGGACCGATGCTGCCGATTGGCATGTCTAAAGCCTCGGCGACCTCGGCGTAGCGGGGCGGCGGCTCGGCGATCAGCATCTTGAGCAGCCGTTGGCACGGAGTCGACAGCTGCGCGAACGCCTCCCACAGCTCGGCGTCGCGCTCGGCGGTTATTAGTTGCAGGTCGACCTCTGCCGCCTCGGCGTCAGGCTGCGGCGCCTCGAACTCATCTTGCTCGCCAACGGGGACCTGGCGGCCAGCCAGCCGCATGACGCGGAAGGACTCGTGGCGGGCGGTGACTGTCAGCCACGAGCCAACCCGCTCCGGGTCGCGCAGCGAGCCCACGTGCTCGAAGAGGCGGAGAAAGGTCGTCTGGCTGACGTCGTCGGCGTCTGCGGGGCTCAGCCCGCAACGGCGGGCCACAGTCCACACGAGCGGCAGATATTGCTCAACAATCTGGTTCCAAGCCGCGCTGTCGCCCTCGGCGGCCGCTCTGATAAGGCCAGCGACCTCTGATTGTTTTCTACACACCGGCATAATTCCTCCTCTGGCTCCCGCCCCGGCGCTCTCCTCGCGGGTGCGGTGAGCCGCCACCAACGCTGGGAGGCAGCGGTGGCGATCGGGTTGCAACGGCGTGCAAGGTGGGTTGCAACAAGCGACCCCGATCGAGGAATGTGCGGCCTAGACTGCGCAATGAGCGGCGACGAGATCGTTGGCGCGCCCGTGATAACGCCAACCCCCATCTCACGATCGGAGCGCGGCCGGAGCATGAAATTTCGCATCCTGGGGCCTCTTGAAGTCAGCGATGGAGACCGCGTCATCGCGGTAGGGGGTGGGAGGCAGCGCGCGTTGCTCGCGCTCCTGCTGTTGCGCCCTAACGAGGTGGTCTCAGCCGACCGGCTCCTCGACGAGCTATGGGAGGGGTCACCACCCGAGGGCGCCCGGACGACGCTACGCAGCCACATCTCCCGGCTGCGTAAGACGCTGGGCGACACCGAGGAGGTCAAGCTGCTCGCGCGTCCCCCCGGCTACGTGCTCGAGCTCGACCCCGATCAGCTCGACGCCGCCCGGTTCCAGCGCCTGGTCACCGACGGCCGTCAAGCGCTCGCCAGGAGCGATTTGCCCGCCGCGTCAGCCACGCTGCGCCAAGCCCTCGACCTGTGGCGCGGGCCAGCCCTGACCGAGTTCACCTCGGCGCTGTGGAGCCAAGCCGAGATCACCCGCCTTGAGGAGCTGCGGCTGGCCGCCATCGAGGACCGCGTGGAGGCCGACCTGGCCATGGGCTGCCATGGTGAGGTGGTGGGCGAGCTTGAGATGCTGGTGTCTGAGCATCCGTTGCGGGAGCGCCTGTGGAGCCAGCTCATCCTCGCCTTGTACCGCAGCGGCCGGCAGGCTGAGGCCCTCCAGGCCTACCAGCAGGTCCGCCGCCACCTCACCGAGGACCTCGGCATCGAGCCGAGCCTGGCGTTGCGCCGCTTGGAGGAGGACGTCCTGCTGCAGCGCCCGGAGCTGGAGTGGGCGCCGCCCGAGGCCGGCCCGGCCCCGGCGGCCCCGGCCAGGGCGGCGCGGCACAACCTGCCCGCCCAGCTGACCAGCTTCATCGGCCGGGAGGCGGAGGTGGCCGAGGTGCGCAGGCTGGTCGAGGCGGAGCGGCTGGTCACGCTGACGGGCTCGGGCGGCTGCGGGAAGACGCGCCTGGCCCTTGAGGTGGCCACGACGCTGCTCGAGCGGCGGCCTGACGAGATCTGGTATGTCGATCTGGCCGCGCTCGCCGACCCTGATCTTGTGCCCAATGAGGTCGCCGCGGTCCTCGGCATCCCTGGCGACGAGGGGTCAAAGCGGCCGCTCGTCGATCTGCTCGTTGATCACCTGCGGCCTCGCCGCCTGTTGCTGGTGATTGATAACTGTGAGCATCTGGTCGCCGTGGCCGCTGGGCTGATCGAGCGGTTGCTGCGGGCCTGCTCAGGCCTGCGGGTGCTGGCGACGAGCCGGGAGGTGCTGGGTGTGCCTGGCGAGGTCCCCTGGCGGGTGCCATCCCTGTCATCGCCTGAGCTGAACGGGCGGCCCTCGGCTGAGGGGCTGCTTGGCTACGAGTCGGTTCGGCTGTTCGTGGAGCGGGCTCAAGCGGCGCGGGTGGGGTGGTCGCCAACCGAGGACGACCTGGTGGCGGTGGCTCAGGTCTGCGCCCGCTTGGATGGGATCCCCCTGGCGATTGAGCTGGCGGCGGCGCGGGCCGCGGTGTTGAGCGTGGATCAGATCGCCGCCCGGCTGGACGACCGTTTTACCCTGCTCACCAGGGGGAGCCGGACGGCGCTGCCCCGCCATCAGACCTTGCGGGCGGTGGTGGAGTGGAGCCACGATCTGCTCAGCGCGCCTGAGCGGATCGTGTTCCGGCGTTTGGCTGTGTTCGCGGGTGGGCTCATGTTGGAGGCGGCGGAGGCGGTCTGCTCAGGCGATGGGGTGGACAAGATCGAGGTCCTCGACTTGCTCGCTCAGCTGGTCGCCAAGTCGGTGGTGTTGATGGACGGCCGGGGAGCGAGCGTCCGGTATCGCCTGCCCGAGACGATCCGCCAGTATGCCCGGGAGCGGCTGGTCGAGGCTGGCGAGGATGGACAGGTGTGCAGCCGCCATTGCGACTGGTACCTGCGCTTGGCCGAGGAGACTGAGGCGCAGGCGTTCGGCGTGGACGCCCGGGCGGTTCTTGAGTGGTTGGAGGTGGAGCACGATAACTTCCGCGCCGCGTTGGAGTGGAGCATTGAGGATCCTGGCGGCGCTAAGGCTGGCTTGTGTTTGGCGCATGCGCTGTACCCGTTGTGGTTGTTGCGCAGCCATTGCCGTGAGGGTTTGGCGTGGATGGAGGAGTTGTCCCGGCGGCCGGGCGGGGATCTTGCGATCAAGTCGGCGGTTGCCCGCCGGGCGGCGAACTTGGCTTGGCGGATGGCGGATATGGATCAGGCGGTGCGCCTGGCCGACCAGGCCTTGGCGTTGGCCCGCCGCTCTGGTGGGCCACGGAAGGTCGGCGAGGCGCTGAAGAGCGTGGCCAGGCTGGCGTTGCGCCGGGGTGAGCTGGAGCGTGCCCGCTCGCTGCTGACCGAGAGCCTCGCGGTTGGCCGGCAGGTGGATGACCGGGTGTTGGTGAGCGGGTCGTTGTTGTGGCTGGGGTATGTCGCGCAGCGGCAGGGCCGCTATGGCGAGGCTCGGGCTTGGGTGGCGGAGTTTCAGGCCTGCGGCGGTGAGGACAGCTGGTATGGCCTGGTCCGCGGGTCGTACCTGCTGGGGTGGGTGGAGTTCGAGCAGGGCGAGTATGCGGCCGCTCGTGAGCAGCTTGAGCGGTCCCGCGCTGCGGCCGCCTCGGTGGGTGATCGGGCGAACGAGCTGACCGCGTTGGAGGCGCTGGGCGCGGTGGCGGCCGCCCAGGGTCGTCTTGTTGAGGCCCGCTCGGCGTATGACAAGGCTGTGGCGTTGAGCCGGGAGCTTCCGTCCGTCTTTGGTGTGGGTTTGTATGCCGCGCTTGGCGAGGTGGTGTTGGCTGAGGGCGACCAGGGCGCTGCTCAGGCGTTGTTGGAGGAGGGGTTGGCGCGGGCTCGCCAGCTTGGTGATCCGTATCCGCTGGCGTGGACGCATACCCGGTTGGGGAGGGCGGCGATGGCGCGTGGTGATGTGGGTGCGGCGCGGTCGGCGTATGAGGAGGCGCTGGGTATCGGTTATCGGATTGGCATGCCTCGGCAGATGATTTTCGCGTTGGAGGGTTTGGCTGCGTTGGACGCTGTTGTGGGCCAACCGGACCGGGCCGCTCGGCTTTTGGGTGCGACTGATGCGATCCGGGCGGTGATCGGCGCTCCGTTGCCACCGTTGCTGCAGGAGGCGCACGAGCGCGCGGTCACCGCTACCCAGGCCGCGCTGGGCGAGACCGCCTTCGCCGCCGCGCAGGCTGAGGGCCGGGAGTTAACGCTCGACCAGGCGGTCGCCCTGGCATTGGCCGGGCTCAACAACGCCTGAACGCGGTTCTCACGCGGCTGGATCCATCATGGCGGCGCCTGTCCATATGCCGGTGGGTGGGCTCGTGCCCGCCTGGGGGTACCAGCGTGTGTGATCGTCGGACTCCAGGATTAGGCGGCTGGGCAAGAGGCCCTCGTAGCTGATCCGCCCTTGGCGCCCTGGTGCCCGCCGCAGGTTCGGCAGGCGCAGCACCGCGGCGGTGACCTCCGGCACCACGACAGCGGCGATCATCCGGCCGAAGCAGGTGTGCACGCCATGGCCGAAGATGAGGTAGTCATCAAGCGATCGGTCCGTGCGGAAGCGGGTTGGCTGGTGGAAGGCGGACTCGTCGAACATCGCCGAGAGGGTGACGACGAGCAGGCGGCTTCCTGCCCGGACCCGCCGCTCCCACCGGCTCCCCGCCGCCACCGTCGTCTCGCGTGCGGAGAAGCGGCGGAGGACCCAGGGGTTGTTCGGCTTGAAGCGCATCGCCTCGAACACCTGCTGCTTGAGCGCATCGCGGTCGCCGGCCATGGCCGCCTTCTGGGCATCCTCGCAGATAGCGGGCCGCCGGAGCAGCTCATCGATCGCGTAGACGACCGCCTTTGCGGTCTCTTCGACCGCGACCATGACCAGCCCGACAAGGTTGCATCGGACGGTGTCGTCCGTGATCGAGGGATCCTCGCGTTGGAGCCTGAGGAGGCGGCCCAGCACATCGTCGTGCCCCTGCGCTCCAGCGGCCAGCGCGGCCTTCCGCTGCTCGATCAGGCGCTTCAGGTGGCCGTGCAGCGCGCCAGCCGACTCCATCGCCTCCTCGGGGGACTGGCCATAGAAGACATAGGTGAACATGCCGCGGATCCAGCGCAGCATCGTGACCTCGTCCGGTCCGGTCACGCCAAAGTACGAGCCAACTAGCCGAACCGGCACCATCCGCGCCAGCCAGACCACGTCGATCCGCCCGCCCGACCAGGCCCCGTCCATCAGCCCGGCGATATGGTCCGCCGCGATGTCCCGGATCCACGGGAGATCGCTGGAGCGAACCACCTGGCGCAGCAGGCCGACTTGATACTCATACTCCGGGGAGCGGTCCATAGCCAGGAAGGACGGGCCGATTACCCGCCTGAACCGCTTCGTCGCGGCTGGGTCGATGCCGAAGTCCCCATCGCGCCTCAGCACCTCAACCACGTCCGCGTGCCGCGTCACCCACAGGCTCTCCTTGAGCCTGAGCATGGGGAGCTTGCGCAGCAGTACGCAGAGCGGTCGGAGGAACGCTGGACTCGTCAGCCAACGGATCAGTGTGGTCGTCACCCCTCTGGCACCTCCCGCATTTCGTTGACGTTCGGTACCTACCGGCACAGCTCGCCTCGTATGGGCCAACTCGCATCGCGATGAGATTCCGCTCGCCCCGTGCGATAGGCCCTACACCTCCGCTGTGAATGAGTCCCACGAGCCACCCGCTGATACGCCCACGCCCCAATCTGGTCTGGCGGCGGCCATCTGGGTGCCAGACTTGGAGGGGGTACCGGAGCCGGTTGTCACTGTTCCCACTAGCCGTTGGGAATGTTCCCCCCGACGAGACAGGTTGAGATGGTGCGATGGAGCCGCTGATTAAGAATCCCGCCCCCCTGACCAACGAGGAGATCCGCCGGTACTCGCGGCACCTCATCATGCCGAACGTCGGCATGGCCGGGCAGGGGCGGCTGAAGGCCGCGAAGGTGTTGCTCGTCGGTACCGGCGGGCTAGGCTCGCCGCTCGCGATGTACCTCGCGGCGGCCGGCGTCGGCACGATCGGCCTGGTCGACTACGACGTCGTCGACGAGTCAAACCTGCACCGCCAGGTCATCCACGGCACGTCCGACATCGGGCGGCGCAAGACCGAGTCGGCGCGCGATGCGATCACCGACATCAACCCGTACGTGAGCGTCGTCATCCACGAGACGCTGCTCCGCAGCGACAACGCGCTGGAGATCATCGCGCCGTACGACATCGTGATCGACGGGACCGACAACTTCCCGACGCGCTACCTTGTCAACGACGCGTGCGTGTTGCTCGGCAAGCCGAACGTGTACGGGTCAATCTTCCGGTTCGATGGCCAGCTCGCGGTGTTCTACGCGGCTCATGGCCCCTGCTACCGGTGCATGTTCCCTGAGCCACCGCCCCCCGGCATGGTCCCATCCTGCGCTGAGGGCGGGGTCTTCGGCGTGATCTGCGCGACGATCGGCGCCGGCCAGGCCACCGAGGGCATCAAGCTGCTCACCGGGATCGGCGAGCCGCTGATCGGGCGGATGCAGATCTATGACGCGCTTGAGAACCGGTGGCAGACGATCAAGATCAACAAGGACCCCGAGTGCCCCGTGTGCGGGAAGCACCCGACGGTCACCGAGCTGATCGACTACGAGGAGTTCTGCGGGGTCCCCTCCCACGACCGCGCAGTCGATGCCGACCACGACGTAGCAGTGCAGATCACGCCGCGCGAGTTCGCCGAGATCCGTGACCGCGTCCGGGTCATCGACGTCCGTGAGCCACACGAGTACGAGATCAGCCGGATCCCCGGCGCGGAGCTCATCCCCCTAGGCGAGTTGCCCGGGCGCATGCACGAGCTCGACTCGTCCGAGGAGATCGTCCTGCACTGCAAGTCCGGCGCCCGCTCCATGCAAGCCCTCTACCAGCTCCAGGGCGCCGGCTTCCGCAAGCTCCGCAACCTCCAGGGCGGCATCAACGCCTACGCGAAGCAGGTCGACAACTCGATCCCGATCTACTGACAGCCGAGGATGTCGTCCACCTCGATCGCGAGGCCTGGCGCCACCTTCGTGTGGATGAGGTCTCCTCGTCCGTAGACGACTGGGTTGGTGTAGCCGTCCTCGCCGAGCACGGAGACGAGCACGATGTCCCGGTCGAGGTCGACGAACCAGAACTCTGGGGTTCCCTCTTGCGCGTAGCGGTCGCGCTTGACGCCGAGGTCGTAGCGCGTAGTGCACCCGCCCGGAATTACGGTCGCATTCGGCTGCGCCTGCATCTCGCCTCGCGGCGTTGCTCCTCGCACACGTAGCCTCCGGCTACGCGCACTCGTCGCGCCTTGCGACGCGAGCGCAGTCGCACCCTCGGTGCGTGACCGTACTTCCGGTTGGGAGCACTCAGTGGAGGGGGAGGAGACCTCGACGACGATGTCGGGGGGCTTGTCGAGGCTGAGGACGTCGCCGATCTCCCGGCCGGGCCGGGTGAAGGCGACGTCGGGCTCGAGGTGGGTGCGGTGATCGAGGTCGACGTTCACACCGGGGTAGATCTTCCCGCCGTGCTCCTCGACCCATTGAGCGAACCGGTAGGTCAGCCAGCCCACAACCTCCTGGTGGCGGGTGCGTGCCATGGGGTCACGTAGAGCACCCCGTCGATGAGTTCCCGGCGTTTGCCGTCGTCTGGGAAGTCCCACAAATCGTCGATGGTGTACAGGCGCTCCGCGCTGGCGGACATCGCTCCCCACCTCCCATGGTGTGACGGTAACGCTGTCAGCGTACGTCGTGGGCTTTGGCCTGCGAAGCTGTGGACAACTAGTAAACGGAGTTGAATGCGCGTTATGACTGAATATGACGCGGTTGTCGTCGGCTCGGGGCCGAACGGGCTCGCTGCGGCGATCACGATCGCGCGGGAGGGCTGCTCGGTCCTGGTGCTGGAGGCCGCGGACACCATCGGTGGCGGCGCCCGCTCCGCGGAGCTGACGTTGCCAGGGTTCGTGCACGATGTCTGCTCGGGCGTCCACCCGCTCGCGCTCGGCTCGCCGTTCTTCCGCGCGCTGCCCCTCGATCAGCATGGCCTCCAGCTTGTCCACCCGCCGATCCCGCTCGCGCACCCGCTTGATAGGGGGCGGGCCGCGCGGCTCGAGCGGTCGGTCGATGCCACCGCCGCCTCGCTGGACGGCGACGCCATGGCGTACCGCAGGCTGATGGGGCCGCTGGCGCGGGACTGGGACGCGGTCGCGGTCAACGTGCTTGCCCCGTTACGGCTACCCCGCCATCCGGTGGCGCTCGCGCGCTTCGGCCAGCACGCGGCGCGGTCGGCGGTGGGCCTGGCGACCGCCGCGTTCGACCACGATCTTGCGCGGGCGCTGCTCTCGGGGCTGGCGGCCCACTCGTTCCTGTCGCTGCGTAAAAGCCCGAGCGCGGCCTACGGGCTGGTGCTCGGCGTGTTGGCCCACACTGTGGGGTGGCCGGTCGTCCGCGGCGGGTCGCAGCAGCTCGCCGACGCGCTCGCTGCGCACCTCGCCTCGCTGGGTGGGACGATCGAGACGGGTCACCGCGTCCAGGCCATGCGGGATGTGCCCCCGACCCGTGCGCTCCTGCTCGACGTCACCCCCCGCCAGCTCGTGAGGATCGTCGGGAGCCGGCTGCCCACCTCCTACCGGCGGCGGCTTGAGCGCTACCGCTACGGGCCTGGCGCCTTCAAGGTCGACTGGGCGCTGGACGGTCCCGTGCCGTGGATCGCCGAGGCGTGCCGGCGCGCGGGCACGGTCCATCTTGGTGGCACGTGGGAGGAGATCGCCGCCGCGGAGGACGCCGTCGTCGCGGGGCGGCACCCTGAGCGGCCCTACGTCCTGGTCGCGCAGCAGAGCCTGTTCGACGAGACCAGGGCGCCCGCAGGCCGGCACACGCTGTGGGCGTACTGCCACGTGCCCAACGGCTCGACCGTCGACATGACTGACCGGATCGAGGCGCAGATCGAGCGGTTCGCGCCCGGGTTCCGCGACCGGGTCCTCGCCCGCAGCGTGCGCTCACCAGCCGCCTTCCAGCGGTATAACGAGAACTACGTCGGCGGGGACATCAACGGCGGGCTGGGCGACTGGCGGCAGCTGTTCACCCGGCCGGCGCCCCGGTTGGTGCCGTACGCGACCCCCGTGGACGGCCTCTACCTCTGCTCATCGTCGACCCCCCCGGGCGGTGGGGTCCACGGGCTCTGCGGCTACTTCGCCGCCCGCGCGGCGCTGCGCCGCATGCGCTAAGGATGGATGGCCAGCTCGACAAGCCGGTGGCGCTCGACCTTTGTGACCTCCAGGCGGAAGCTGTTGAAGCGGACGGTATCGCCGACGATGGGGAGGCGGCCGAGCTTCGAGATCACGAAGCCCGCGATGGTCGCGTAGTCGCCGGAGGGCAGGGTGATGCCGACCTGCGCCGCCAGCTCGTCCGGCCGGAGCGTGGCTGGGACCAGCAACGCGCCGTCGGCGCGGCGCGGGAACTTCAGGCCGGGAGCCCGGCGGGGCCGGTCGGACTCGTCCTCGAACTCGCCGATCAGCTCCTCGATCACGTCCTCCAGCGTGATGAGCCCACTGACCGAGCCGTACTCATCGACGACGAGCGCGACATGCTGGCGCTGCTCGCGCATGTCGCGCATCAGGTCGTACAGCGGGCGTGACTCGGGGGTGACGAGTGCGGGCCGGGCGAGCGTCTCCGCGGTGGTGCCGGCGCGCTCGCCGCCGGACAGGCCGAGTAGATCCTTCACGTGGAGGATCCCAATGAACCGGTCGAGGTCGCCGTCATGAACAGGCAGCCGTGAGCGGCCGGTCTCGGCAGCGATCCGCTCGAGCTGGGCGACGTTGGCGATCGCGGGAACGGACACGATGTCGCGGCGCGGGACCATCGCGGCCTGCGCGTCCAGGTCAGGCAGCTCCAGCGCGCGGGCGAGGAGGGCCGTCTGCTCGGCCTCGAGCGTGCCATGCTCGGCGGACTCTTTGAGCAAGAGGACAAGGTCGGCGGGGGAGTGGGCCGCGGCAAGCTCGTTCTGCGGGGTCACCCCGCACAGGCGCACGACCCCGTTCGCGAGCGTGTTTAGGGCATGGATCCCTGGCCGGAACACCAGCGCGAACGCGCGGAACGGGCGGGCGAGGCTCAGCGCGGACCGCTCGGGATGCGAGATCGCCCAAGACTTTGGGGCCATCTCGCCAACGACCATGTGGAGGAACACCACGATCGACAGCCCGGCGGTGAAGGCAATCGTGTGCCGCAGCGCAGGCGGGATCGGCGCGCTGTGGAGAACCCGCTCGAACGCCCCAGCCAGTGCAGGCTCGGCGACCGCGCCCAACCCAAGAGAGGCCATCGTGATGCCGAGCTGCGCGGCGGCGAGCATCAACGACAGCTCACGGATGCCGGCGAGCGCCTCGGCGGCGCGCCGGTCCCCGGCGGCGGTGAGCTGCTCGAGCCGCGCCCGACGGGAGGAGAGCAGCGCGAACTCGGCGGCGACGAAGAAGCCGTTGGCCACGAGCAGCGCCACGGCGAGCAGGATGCTGCCCAGGCTCATATGAGGTCCCCCGTGCCAACCCCCACTGGGCTCACGGCTGAGCCAAGTGGAGGTGTACCCAGCGGATCGCGAGCCCGTCCATCGCCTCCACCCGCATCACGACGCCGCCCACTCGCACGGCGTCGCCGACCTCCGGCACCCGGCCGAGCTTGGCAAGGAGGAGCCCGGCGACGGTGTCGTAGTCCCCCTCGGGGAGGATGATCCCGGTGTCGCGCTCGATCTCGTCGAGCCGCCAGGCGCCGGGCACGAGGAACCCGTCGCCCATGCGCCGGACCGCAGGCTCCGTCGCGTCGTACTCATCGCGGATCTCCCCGACCAGCTCCTCGACGATGTCCTCTAACGTCACGATCCCCGCCGTTCCCCCGTGCTCGTCGACGACGAGCGCGAGCTGGCTGCGCGCCTCGCGCAGCCTGGACAGCAGCTGGCGGAGCGGCGAGGACTCGGGCACCGCCAGCACAGGCCGAGCAAGGGGGCGGAGCGGGGTTGACGCGCGCTGGTCCACCGGGACGCGCAAGACGTCTTTGGCCTCGGCGACGCCCAGGACGTCGTCCAAGTCGGTGTCCGTCACGGGGAACCGTGAGTGGCCGGTCTCGACCGCGAGCGCGCGCAGCTCCTCGCATGTCGCGGTCGCGGGGATCGCGACGACCTGGGAGTGTGGGACCATCGCATCAGCGGCGCGCAGCGTCCGGAAGTCCAGCGCGCGGCCGAGCAGCGTGGCTTGCGCCTGCGGGAGTACGCCACGGGATCGTGACTCCTCGATGATCACCTCCAGCTCGTCGGCTGAGACGCCGGGGGCCAGCTCCTCGGCGGGCTCGATCCCCACCGCGCGGAGCAGCCGGTTCGACGCCGCGTCGAACAGCCGGATCACTGGGCCTGCGAGGCGCGTGTAGAGCGCGGTGCTGGCCGCGAGCGCTCGGGCCATCGGCTCAGGCTTCGCAATGGCCAGGTTCTTCGGCCCCAGCTCCCCCAGCACCATTTGCGCGCCGGTCGCGACCACGAAGCCGACGGTGATCGCGATGCTCGTGATCGCGGCCTCGCCCAGTCCGAGCAAGCGCAGCGCCGGCCCCAAGGCCGCGGCGAACACCGGCTTGGCGATGAACCCGATCATGAGCGATGTCACGGTGATTCCCAGCTGGGCGCCTGACAGCACGAACGACAACCGTCGTTGCACCGCGACCGCGCGGGCGGCTTTGCGGTCGCCGGCCGCAGCCAGCTCCTCCAGCCGCGTCCGCCGCGCCGCGACGAAGGCGAACTCGGCTGCGACGAAGTAGCCGTTCGCGATGATCAGCGCGACCACGGCCAACAGGCCCAGCGCGATGTTCATGATCCGGAGTTGCGCTCGATGATCGTCGGCACGGCCTCATAGCGCGTGCGGAACTCTTGGCGGCGCTCCCGCCCATCTGGGAAGCGCAGGATACGCGTGACGGTGACGTTGAAGCCAGGGCTGCCCTCTTGGACGACCTGCTCGTCACCAGGCGGCAGGCTCGGGTTCTCCCGGTACCGGGTCTGGGGGTCACGCAGGTCGGTTCGTGGCCCGGTGATCGACTCCACCGTCACCCACTTCGTCGCCCAGAACGACACGGTGACCGACGTGTCGGTATAGGAGGTCTGGACGAGGACGCCGTGGGGGGAGTTGTTGCGGATCTTCAGGTCGACCGACGGGTAGTTGAGCGTCGCCTCGCGGCCCTCCGGGTAGCGGCTGATGTAGTACGAGTGTGGCTTGTGCTGGACGATGTCATAGCCACCAAAGTAGGCGGCGTTGAACATCGTCGTGGTGAACTGGCTCACGCCGCCGCCGATTTGGTCGACGAACTCGCCGCCTTGGATCGCCTTGCCAGGCACGAACCCTTTCTCGGGGATCCGGTTGCCGACGTGGGCGTTGAGCGAGAACGTCTTACCCGGCCGGATCATGACCCCGTTGACCATGTCCGCGATCCGGTGGATGTTCGTCACCCGGCTCTGGCAGCAGGCGTGGTTGGTTGTGAAGCTCGAGACCTGGTGGATGATGCCGAGGCCACGCGCCTGCTCAGTGGTGAGCGTTGGTTGGACGACCTGGCCAGCCACCTCGGCCTCACGGCGCCCATCACTGGTGGCGAGGGTGAGGATCTGGCCAGCTGCCGCGTCGAGGTCAATGCGGAACCCAGGGCTGGACTCGCTGATCACCACGGTCCCACCCGCCAAGGCGATCCGGGCGTCGACCGCCCGGATTTCGAACAAGGCCCGCTGCTGCGGCGTGAACACCCGCTCGACGGCCGCCCGGTCGGCGGTGAGCTTCAACGCGGGTTCCCCTTGCTTACCAGGTGTGACCTGGAGCATCTTGCTGATCTCGACCGGGCTGAACGTGCGTGCCGCGTTCTTTCCTTTGTCCTGGCGGTACAGGCGGACTGGGGCGGAGACCGCCCTCGTCGCCTGGACGTAGACCGCATCAACGTCGCGACGGCTTGTCCGCGGCTTGACCGGCTCGGTCTGGGCGGTGATCGTGACCCATCGGGGGACTTCCCCGGCCTCTGTCGTTGATTGGCTGCCGAGAAGCGCGGCGCGCGCAGCCTCGCGGAGCGGGTGAGGCAACACCCGCGCGCCGGGCTGCGGGTCAACGCGGAGGACAGTCGCGCCCTCGAACCGAAGCGAGCCCTCTATTGGCTCCTGACCCAGCGTCCTTGCCGTCTCGGCAGCCCAGCTGTCGAGCTTCTGATTGTCGACGGTTTGGACCAACTCGACCGGGATCCTGCCACCGACCGCGCGGAGGTGATCGGTGAGGGACGCGAGCGGGTTAGCCTGCCGCCCGCGGGACAGAACCGCCGCCACGGTCCTGTCGACGTCGACGCGGTAGCCGAGGTCGGCGGCGCGCGCAGTCGCCCGCTTGGCGCCTTGTATGACGGTGATGTTGATGGCGGTCCGCTGCTGGGCGAGCTTGGAGATCGCGGCCCGCAGCTCGCCCTCCCGCAACCCGCCTACCTCCATGCCAGGCACGACGGTGCCGGGCAGCGCGCCAGGTCGAGACAGGCGCAACCCGGCCAGGGCGAGCATGACGATCACCAGCGCGGCGAGCACCACCGCCCCGATGACGGCCGGCGGAGGGAGCCCGCGAGGCCAGGGAGGCCAGGGAAGGCGTGATCCCCGCCCTGGGCGGTTCGTCTCGACGGGGGCGCCCGTGTCGATGTGGGTATCCATCCGGAGCGGCAGAGTACCTTGTCTCCGATCGGTCTTGGGGCGTTCTTTCGCCATGTCTGGAAGTTGCTGACCGGGGTCTTTGACGTCTCCTGTCCAATCTGCATAGGCTCTGGCTACTTCCTCCCGATCAGTGGGGTTCGTGGTGCAGGGGGGGCTGCCTCCTTATCGATGGGGTGGTATTGCTGAGTCGTTGTGGTCTACGCGCGTGCGCTGCGTTGGTAGCCCTGGTCTTGCTCACTGCGTTCGCTGTCCCTGCGATGGCTGCTGGCTCACCTGAGCGCCGCATCGCCGCCAGCCGAGACAGGATCGCTCGGATCCGGAGCGAGCTGGGCGCCGCGCGGGCGCAGCGCAGCACGAGGGTCTCCGCGCTGCGGGACAGTGAGCAGACGCTCGCGATCGTGATGGAGGCCGTGGGCTCGGCCTGGCTGGCGGTACGAAGGCAGCAGGATGCGGTGGAGAAAGCCCATGCGGACCTCGCCACGCTCCAGGCGCGTGCGGATCAGCAGCGCAAGGCGATGGCGGCCCGAGCAGAGGTCGTGTACAAGCAGGGCACGAGCGGGGCGCTCCTTGCGCTCTTAGAGTCGACGAACCCGAAGGACGCGCTACGCCGCTCCATGCTGGCGGACGTGATCGGGCGCTCTGACCAGCGCGTGGTCGAGCAGGTGACGGTCACGCAGAAGGCGCTCGACCTCAAGCGGCAGGAGTTTGAGGCAGAGGAGGCTGCTCTGCAGCGGGTCCTCGGCGAGCAGCGGGCGCTCCTAGCCGAGGTTCAGAAGGTCCGCAATGACCGCGCGATGGCAGTCGCCATGAGCGACGAGCGGATCACCCAGCTTGAGGCGCAGGAGGCGCACCTGGAGGCCGAGGAGCGCCAGATTGGCGCGATCGCTCGCCGGAGCGTTCCGTCCTTGCCGTCACTCGGCAAACCCGCGCTGCCGCCCATACCCGGGCGGGGCGGCTGGACTTGGCCCGCGCGCGGCTCGGTCACAAGCGGGTTCGGCCCGCGCTGGGGCAGGATGCACCAAGGCATCGACATCGGCGCCCCGGCCGGCGCCCCGATCGTCGCCGCAAAGGCGGGCAGGGTCGTCCATGCCAGCGCGATGCGTGGCTACGGCAACGTGGTCATGGTCGCCCATGGCGGGGGCTTGACCACCGTCTACGCGCACCAGAGCGCCATTTTCGCCAGGACCGGCCAGGAGGTCTCACAGGGGCAGCAGATCGGCCGGGTGGGATGCAGCGGCCACTGCACCGGCCCCCACCTCCATTTCGAGGTCCGCGTCAACGGCGTGCCGCGCAACCCGCGCAGCTATCTCTGAGCCGGGGAGTTCCGCGGGCTAGCCGCGGAGGATCGACCCGTCGCGGAACTGGGCGAACAGCGCCTCAGCGGCATCCTTGTCGACAATGAGCACGTCGGCTCCACCCACCCTGGCCGGGTGAGCCGGCACGGTGTGGATCGCGGGCCCACCGCTGGCGAGTCCCTGCGCTCCCCGCGCGACCCGGGCGAGATCGATCGGGCCGAACCCCCGGTTCACGGTCACCGCTGAGCCGGCCGCCGCGGTCACCCGGAGCAGGCGGGGCACGTTCGCCAGCGTGCCCGGCGACATCACCTTGTGGGCCAGCGCCTTGAGGAACTGCTGCTGCCGCGCGATCCGCCCCAGATCGCCACTCGGGTCCACATGCCGGGCGCGGACGTACCCCAAGGCGGCCCGTCCATCCAGAACCGTGCAGGCAGCCGGCAGGTTCGCCCCGGCGGCCCTGTCGACAAGCGGCTGGTCGAGGCACATCGGCACGCCGCCGGCCGCGTCGACGATGCGGCCGAGCCCGAAAAGATTGACCTCGACGTAGTCGTCGAGCCCGATGCCCGTCAGTTGCCCGATGGTCTCGGCGAGGCAGGTCGGCCCGCCGGCCGTGTACGCGCCGTTGATCCTCCCCCGCGTGCCGTCGCAGCGGGTGACGAGCAGGTCGCGGGGGAACGAGAGCATCGCCGCCCGCCCGCCAGACGTCGACAGCAGGAAGATCGTGTCCGTGCGCCGGCCGGGCACCGCGTGGGTGCCGAGCGCTTGCAGCTCCTCGTCGGTGAGCCCCTCACGGCTGTCTGAGCCAACTACCAGGACATTCAGCTCGTCCAGCGGATTGCCGGCCAGGCCGCCGACATCAGCGCGCTGCATCCTCAGGGTGAGGTACCCCCCCAGCCCGATCCCGCCGGCCACCGCGACCAGCGTGAGCATCGCGGCTGAGGCGAGGACGAAGCGGAACGCGCCCCGGCCAGGCGCGCTGCGCCGCCCGCCGCGCATGATCGGACCGAACTCTTCCAGCCCGCCCGGACCGGCTGGGCGTTCCTCCCCCCGCGCCAGCGGCCCCTCGTCCCTCCGGCCGCCGCCCGTCATGACTGGCCCGAAGCCATCGCCCTCTTGCATCCTGGCTACGACGGTACCGGCGGGGCACACCCCAGGACGTGTCCAACTGGGCTGCGCCGATGACCACTTCTGGGAGCATCCGATGATGGGTGGCCCCGAGGTCAGCCGGGGCGGGCGCACGGCCGAGGACCTGCTAGCGTGCGCTCATGGTCAGTAGGGCGTCGGACTGGCTCCGCCAAGCGGAGCGCGACTTCGAGCACGCGTCAGAGTCGCGCTCTGCTGGCCGGCATGAGTGGGCGTGCTTGGCTACCCAGCAGGGCCGCCGTTCGAGCATTATGGCCCGCTCCAGAGCGAGGAGGCGTTACGGCATGCCGGTGCGATCCTTGCGTTCGTCCGTGCTGCGATGGCCTGACACGCGCGCGGTCGACGGCGCGGCCCGCCGCTGGGCGGAAGACATCCTTGCCGCTCGCTCCGACGTCTTGAGGATCGGCTACTTCGGCTCCTACGCCAGAGGTGACTGGGGCGTGGGCAGCGACCTCGACATCCTGGTCATCGTCGGCGAGTCACCGCATCCGTTTGAGGCTCGTGGCTTGATGTTCGACACCACCACGCTGCCCGTGCCAGTCGACCTTCTCGTCTACACGGAGGCCGAGTGGGGCGCCCTAGTCTCCCACTCAGGCTTCGCGCGATCTGCTGACCAGGAGGCCGTCTGGGTCAGTGAGCGCTCGAACCGTGATCATGGTGGCGCCCTGTCGAGGTAAGCATGCTCGTCGAGGTTGAGACGGCTGGGTCTCGCTCCTCGGGTGCGCCGCCGGTGTCGGGTCCGTTACCGGACTCTGCCTTCTCCCCACGCCCGCCGCAGGATCTCGCGCACCGTCTCCTCAGGTGTCTGGTCTGACGAGTCGAGCCACAGCCCGATCCTGGGTGTGGCTCGGCGTAAGGCCTCATCGAGGATCTTTGGCATCAGGCCGCCGGTATATCCCTTCTTCGCACGGTGTTGCTCGCGGCGAGCGATGACCTCAGGGCGTGGCGCCAGGACGACGACAACGAGCGGGCGGCTTGCGATGCCGTTCACGTACTCACTGAGGAGGGGGCCGAGAACAATGTCTTGAACCACGACGATGAAGCCGGCCTCGAAGTACGCATCGGCGGCCGTCGCCCCGAGGCGGTAGCGGAGGCGGAGCTGCCGCCACGCCTCCTCTGACGGGGCGTCCGTCATGTCCTCTTGGCCTGAGACGACCATTCGCCGGAAGGTGTCACCCCGGACGTGAACCCCCTTGGGAAACCGGCCGGCTAGCAGCGCTCCGATAGTCGACTTCCCCGCCGCCATCACGCCGGTCAACAGGACGACAACATGCTGATCAGCAAGCATGATGCGGCCAAACCGGCTGGCGGTCGAGAATCAGGGCTCGTTCATGGTCCACAGGCCCCAGTAGGACTCGGCGACCAGGTCGTCGAGCTGGCGGCGGTGCTCCTGGTCGGTGAGGTCCAGGTCCCGAAGTTGATGGATGAGGAAGAGCGCGTCGTCACGCTTTGACCGGTCATCGGACGTGACCCAGCCCCGCAGCGCCTTGTGGATCGCGGGGCGCTCCTCGGGCTCAAGCTCTGTGTACAGGCGCACCATCCCGTCCAGCGCCTGGACGGGATCATCCCCGGCGCCTGCGCGGCAGCCTTCCAGCAGCCCGAGCGCTTCCTCAACCGTCATATGCCCCTTGAGCGTAACCCAGAGCCTGCGCCAGGTCACCGGGAGCCTGAGCAGCGCGTTCGCCATCCAGCAGGATGAGGCCGGCGGATCGACGGGAGGCGGCTCGTGAGGTGTGACGGCGACGCCCGGCGGGGAACCCTGGGGGCGGTCGCGGCGTCCAAAGGGGGACGAACGCACCCAACGACTCAGGGGATGATCCTATGGCGCGCGCTGTGCTGACCATGATCGCCGTGTGCTTGCTTGTCTCCGCCTGCGGGCCAGCCCCCGAGGGCACCAGCGGCGCGCAGAGCCCCTCCCCAGGTGGCCCTACGGCCCCGGTTGGCCAGCCGACGCCCCAGCGCGTGGAGCCGCGACCGGGGACGATCAAGGCGCAACCGATGGCCTGGGAGCGCGCCGACCCCAGCGAGGACGGCCGGACGCTCACCATCATCTGGTCGTCCGGTCCCGAGCCCTGCTTCGTCCTCGACCGCGTCGAGGTCGCGCAGTCTCCCGAGGCGGTCACCGTGACGCTCTATGAGGGCCGCGACCCCCAATGGCCGGAGGGCGCACTCTGCCCCGCGATCTTGATCAAGAAAGCCACGACGGTCACGCTCGACGAGCCGCTCGGCGACCGCCAGGTCATCGATGGCGCGCCACAGCGCGGCTCTTGACCGCTACCAGGGTTGCTCGGGCGCCGCTACCAACGGATGATCAGGTTTCCCGCTTGGTCCACGAGGCCCTTCTCGCCTGCCGCGAGCAGGATCGTCGAGTCCGGCTGCTCGATCAGCGCGGGACCCTCCAGCCGGTCGCCCGGAGCGAGCGACGCGCGGTCGAGCACCCTCGCCGTGATGAGCCCATCACCAGCGTCGATGCGCCGCTCGCGGTCCGGGCGCGCGGGGCCTTGGTCCCAGTCGAGGCCTTGGGCGATCGCGCTGGTGGGCAGCGCCGCACGGCTCTCGGCGACCACGCGGGCTGTGACGATCTCGACGGGCTCGCCGGGCAGGGCGTAGCCGTACGCGGTCCGGTGCGCCTCCGCGAGCTGGGCGGCCAGGTCGACCCCGGGGCCGGCCTCGACACGTAGCTCGTAGGACTGCCCGGCGTAACGGCAGTCAGCGAGGTGGGACAGCACCGGCTCGGGCGCGCCTTGCCGTGAGAGCTCAGCAATGGCCGCCTCCTCTAGCTCCTGGAAAACCTCCGAAAGATCGTCGGATGGCGTGGCCATCACCGTCCGTGAGGCCTCGTGCCGTGGCGGGGCGAGCAGCAGGCCGAGCGCGCTGAGCACCCCCGGCGCGGGCGGCACGACCACAGCGGCGCAGCCGAGTTCGCGGGCCAGCGCAGTCGCGTGGAGCGGGCCGGCGCCGCCGTAGGCGACGAGCGCGAGCCCCGCGGGATCGACGCCGCGCTCGGTGCTCACCCGGCGCAGCGCCCGGGCCATCGTGGCGCGGACGACCCGCAGGACGCCCGCCGCGCCTGAGCCCTCAGGCAGGGTGGCCAGCGCGCGCTCGGCCGCGCCAGGGTCCAAGCGGAGCGCGCCGCTGCCGAGCGGCCGTTCGAGGTCGAAGTGGCCCAGCGCGCAGTGGGCGTCCGTGACCGTGGGCTCCTGGGCGCCCAGGCCGTAGCACGCTGGCCCGGGCCGCGCGCCGGCGGATCGCGGCCCAACTCGCAGCGCGCCTCCCGCGTCGACCCAGGCCACCGACCCCCCGCCCGCCCCGACCGAATGGACGCCGACCGCCGGGGTGCGCAGCGGGAACCCCCCGATCTCCGCATCGGTCGCGATTATCGGCAGCCCGTCCTTGATGAGGCAGACATCAGTCGAGGTTCCGCCCATGTCGAACGCGAGCGCATCGGCGAAACCCGCCGAGCCAGCCACAGCCGCTGCGGCGACCACGCCCGCCGCCGGGCCGGACAGCAGCGTGTGCACTGGCGCGTCGGCGAGGAAGTCAAGCCCGGCGGTCCCACCGCCGGAGGTCATCACGGTGATCGTCGACCGCGGCACGCGCGCCGCCAGGCGCGAGAGGTACCGCCGCATGACCGGCGCCACCGCCGCGTTCAGGACGCAGGTCGACGTTCGCTCATACTCCCGGAACTCGGGCAGCAGCGCGCTCGACCGGGTGATCGGCACGCCCGGCAGCCGGGCCGCGATCGCCTCGCACAGCGCCTGCTCGTGGTCGGGGTTCGCCCAGGAGAACAGCAGGCTTACCGCCACCGACTCGGGCTCCAGGGTGGCGACGGCGTCGGCGGCGCGCGCGCGAGCGGCCTCGCCCAGCGGGATGATCCACGAGCCATCGGCGGCGGTGCGCTCCGCCACGGTCACCACGTGGTCCCGCCCAACCAGCGGCGCGGGCCGGACGGCGGTGAGGTCGTAGAGCGACGGGCGGTTCTGCCGCGCGATCTCGAGCACATCGGCAAACCCGTCAGTGGCCACCAGCACGGTCCGCGCGATCTTGCGCTCCAGGATCGCGTTCGTGGCGGTGGTGGTCCCGTGCCCGACCAGCGCGATCTCACCGTCTACCGCGACCCGCAGGCCCTCAGCGAGCCCCTCGCCTTGGTCCTCCGGCGTCGTCGGCACCTTGACCGCGCGCGGTCGCGCGCCTGGCGCGATGGCCACGACATCGGTGAACGTGCCTCCGACATCGACACCCGCGCACCAGCCACGATCGCTCACGACTGGCCGAGTCTAATCGGCGCCGGCGCCCGGCGGCGGCCCCCCTTTTGTGGTTCTAGACTCGCCGAATCCCGCGCATGATCATTCAGCGTCCCGCCCGTTGAGAGGGAGCCCGCCTCGTGCCTATCGTCGCCGCGTTAGCCTGGCCGATCCTCGAGCGCATCCATATCCTCGGCGACTTCGCGATCTCGCCTCACGGCATCAGCGTCGCGCTCGGGTTCCTGCTCGGCGCGCAGCTCATGCAGCGCCGCGCGCAACAGCGTGGGGTCGCCAGGCGGCCGGTGGAGGGCATCGGTGAGATCGTCCAGTCCCTGGCCACCTTGGCGGCGCTGGGGGCGATCGTCGGCGCGCGGTTCTTCTACATCGCTACGCGGCCCGAGCTGTACCCGAGCCCGCTGGACTGGTTCAAGGTCTGGGAGGGCGGCCTGAGCCTGCTCGGCGGGGTCACCGGCGCGGTGCTGGCCGGCATTCCCTACGCCGTGCGCCGCAAGCTGTCGATCCGGCTGCTTCTCGACTCCGTGGCCCCCGGCCTGGCGCTCGGCATCTTCATCGGGCGCATCGGTGACCTGGTCATCGGCGAGCACCTCGGAGGCAGGACGACGTTCCTCCTGGGCTGGCGGTGCACTGGGGCGTACGGTGATCCGGCCGCCCCCTACCCCTGGCCCGGGCCGAGGGTCCAGGGCTGCTACGACGCGATCGTCCACCAGACCGCCCTCTATGACTTCCTCGCCGCCGGGGTCGTGCTCGCCGTGCTGCTCGTGTTAGAGCGCAAGCCTCGATTCGACGGGTTCTTCGTCGCCATGTTCGTGCTGCTGTATGGCGGGGGGCGGTTCGTCTCGGACTTCGCCCGCGCGGCAGACCTCCGCCTGGCCGGGCCGCTCACCGGCAGCCAGGTCACGGTGCTCGTGGTGATGGCCGCGGTGGGCCTCTGGATCCTGGTCTGCAGGCCCTACCGCCAGCGCCCGTACGCGTGGTGCCCGCCTGATTTTCCCCACTCGCCGGATACTCACGCGCGGCGGCACGAGCCCGCGTCCTCGCCAACCCCTGTTCAGGCGGGCGAAGACGCCCAGGATTGACCATTCACGATTGACCATTATTCACTCTCGTACGACGCCTAGCCTGAGGGTACGATGCCCCTATGACGTTGGGCTCCGACGGACACCGTTACTTCGAAGAGCTCGCCGTCGCACATGTAGTCGGTGGGTTGGACGAGTCTGAGGGCCGCGTTTTCCGCGCGCACCTGCTGGAGTGCAGCGACTGCCGCGCCCAAGTCGGTGAGCTCCGCGCGATCGCGCACGAGCTGGCTGACGTCGAGCGGGACGAGCGGCGCGTCCGGGCCGCTAAGGCCATAGAGACGAAGCGGCGGGAGGCCGAGGAGGACGACCTCGACGACGAGGAGGTCCCCGGCAGCTCCCGCGCCTCCCGTATCGCCGTCATAGCCGGGCTCGTGATCGTCATCCTGCTGTCGGCGTGGAACTTCACCCTGCGCGGCCGGATCGCCGAGCTCGTCCAAGCCAACGGGCGGGCTGTCGAGGCCAGCGGCGTCCTCGAGTTTGGCCAACGTTGGGACGTCGTTGCTCAAGACGGCGGGCTCCAAGGCACGGTCAAACAGCTCGACGACAGCCTCGCGATCCTGATCGTCAAGGCCCAAACCGACCGGGTATACGGCGTCTACATCCAGACCAACACCGGCGTCACCGCCTGGCGTAAAGGGATCAAGCCTCCCGTGGACGGGCGGTTCCTCATCATCCCTGACCAGCACCCCAAAGACGCCGTCCGTGTCCTCATCACCGACCCCGGTCCCGGCGTCATCCCCGGCGAGATCCCCAGCGGCCGGGTCGTCTTCGAGGCCAAAGCTCCCATCCCCGCTCTCTAGCGGCTCTGCGGCACAACCCAGCTCGCGGTGCCTGGCCGCCTCGCCTCTGACGCGCTACGCTGCCCCCCTACGGGCTCGTAGCTCAGTGGGAGAGCGCTCGCCTCACACGCGAGAGGTCACAGGTTCAAAACCTGTCGGGCCCACACCGAAGCCCCCATAGTTGAACCGTCGCGAACAAGAGCGGCTCATGACCCCTGGACGTCTTCCCCAAGGATTGCCGGGGGTCGGTGTATCTCGGCGGTACTGCCTGCGGCCAGCGCGAACCAGAGCCTCAATGGCCCGAAACCACCGATGGGATTCAGCCCAGGTTGGTCTTGGGGTGAGAGACAACGATCGGCGAGGCGTCGAGTTGGCGGGCATGCCCTCAGGTGAGCGTTCGTAGCCACGTGTCGATCGTGGAGGCGCGTAGCTCGTACCCCCCCGCAGAGGATGCCGAAGCCGTGGGGGGCCGTCCGCAAGGACGGTCCCTATCGCGATCAGAATAACTAGTGTTCAGCCGCAGAGGTTTCTTTAACGTCTGAGCAGCCAAGAACCGGGCTTTGGCCAGGGATAACGCCTACACTGACGTTCAAACGACTACGACGACTGGACACTAGATCGGCATTATCTTGAAACTCCTCACATTAAGCTGACAGCGCTTGCTCCAGAGGCCGACGCGCCCGCCCATGAGAAGTCTGCTATCGGTTGCGGTGAGTCATTCGCTTCCGCCGATCAAGAACCGGATCGTGTTTCCCTTTAACCTCCCTCGGTACTGATGCGAGCATCGGGCCGGAAAGGATGCGTAGCCCCTAGCACTTACTTAGGACTCGCCACCTTGACCGTGCACGGCGAATATGCTACTCAACGGAATTGAAGCAGCTTATGTAATCTAAAGCGGCTTTCATTTTCAAGATATTTTTTGAGCGCTTCGGCTTGCTGCTCAGCTAGTTCAGCCTCATCCCACGGCCATCCGTCAAAAAATACTTCACCCTTATCCAAAAGGCGTTGGAGGTCAGGCGGTAACGTATGGAAATAGGGAATGGCAGCGCGTTTAGCCTCACCAAACGCTGGGACTGACGTCGTTGCTGCTTCTCGGGGACGTTTCCCTGAAGCTATCTCAGCGCGTATCCAATGGAATTCAGTTGTGTGCTCCAAGGCACGCTGATAAACCCACAGTGCGCTAGCACGCTCTTCTCTGCGTTGGTGTAAATAAATAGAGCGCTGGGTGTGCGCACCTATGAAGGCTCCGGCTACACCCGACACCAGTCCAACAAGTAGCTGCATGATGAGTTCGGCGTTCATGTTTTCTAAAGTGTAGCATCTATGGTGATCCTAACAGTGCTTGCTCCTGAGTGTTTTAACGTCAAGGAGTGCAACACCTGCCTCTTCAACGCATTGAGGTTATATACTTTATGGTTAAATTTGTACTTGTGATAAACTACCGATATAATCGCGCTACTCTGTCCCTATAAGTCGGGTTTGAAAGAAGCTCTCTTAACCCACCTAGCAAACGCAGGCTAGCCACCTTAGAACTGCTCCCGGTCAACTTTCTGAGTCTCTGCCACCTGGCCCTTTACTCAACTTTGGACCCGTGCCCTCGGGGTCCGGCTAGAGCGCGACACTTACCTGTGTGGCAGCTTCGCCCGGACTGGTGGTCGAGAGTCTCGGCCGCGCCATCGGGAGATCATCCAGCTGACTGGGCGAGTCCTGATGAGTGCGTCGCGCCAGTCGCCGTAGGGCCGGAGGTTGATGGGCGGTCGGATGGTCCCGGTAGCCCATCGCTGCCACTGGTAACCCTCGGAGTCTTGGAAAAAGGCGCTCACTTGCAGACGATCGTCGTAGTCAACCGGGTAGGGATGAGATGCCGCTGCCACGACCTCGTCCTGCTTGAGCTTCGCCCACGGGTCGAGCTGGTGGGTGGCCGCGAACGCGGGCTGTTTGCAGAACTTGCTATGCACAGTCAGGAACACTTCGTAGATAGGCAACGATCCCGCGTTGGTGACCTCGGCGGTTACCCTCACGAACCCAGCCGGTTGATCGCGATCGTGGATTCGATGTGGGCTGACCGCAACTTGACGCGCCGCAGACAGCAAGGCCTCGCGTTCCTCTCGGCCTCGTTCTTTACGCTTAGCCCTGGACGCTAGCCAGTAAAGGAAAGCAGTCAGGACGAGGCTCAAAACGGATAAGATAGTGCTGAACTGCAGATCATTCAGATTCATGAGGGTACTCTCGTGTTTCTCTTGCTGCTCTTCGTGCGGGGCCTTCGCCACAAGACCCCCTTTGACCCGATAGGGTAAAGCCGTGCCGACGGTAGCGCCGGGCGAGCACCGCCGAAAGCCTACCTGCTCGCCCCTAGAAGCGACATCAGGCCACACAACAGGCTTCAACTGATTTTGGTATTTTCGGGTTTAGCGGCGCCCGCCCGTGTGGTGGGGCTCGCTGCCAGATGAGGTCGTGTCGGAAAGGACAGCAGCCAATGGCTCAGAGTCGATGGTGCCGACTGGCGCAGCATTGGTTCAGCAGCATAGGGTTTCTTGAGCCTAATCCACCGACTAGAGCGGACCGGAGCGCGCTCGATGCCCAAGTCGACACAGATGGATGTCGGCTTTCCTCCGAGTTAAAAGGAAAGCCGATGCTCACCTCATAGATACGATGCGTGAGATGCGGTTTTCCTTCGTACACGAAGGAAAACCGCATATGAGTGCGGTGGCTGGCGGTCAGGTGAGCACCAGCTATACCTCGGAGTAAGTACCACTTGGACTGAGGAACGGCCTCGGCATCAGCTTGAGAGTCGGGTATTGCGCGCATTAGCTCACTGACTCCGCCAGCCTCATGATCGTCGTGTTGCCGGTCAGAGAGGTTCTGTCAGAACCTGGTGAGGCGACGACCCATCGCCGACTACAGGCTTCGGGCTGAACTGGTCACCGCCGCAGCGGCCTGCACCATTGCTGGCTCTCTGGACTCCGCAGGCGCTTGACCGTAAGGGCCGAAGAGCGCTGGATGCGCAAGCCGTAAGTGATGTCGAAGGCGCCCTGCCGCAGTGGCCGCGGACGACCGCACGACAGGGGTATCTCGCCATTATCGCCATGTCCGAGCGGGCGTTACGTTGGGTACCCTTGGACTCACTGCAGAACGGAGGCGTCGTTGGCAGCGGGCGAGCGTTCGCGGGCGAGCGCAGCTGCGATCTCGCCGAGGGCATGCCCACGGTCCGCGGGGTCGGTCGCTGCGGCGAGTTCGGCTCGCAGGGTTTCCAGCTCCCTCGGGCGGCAACAGGTGAGCCCTGCCCGGTATCCGGTGACGAGTAGCTCCAGGTAGGACACTGTGCCTCCTCGACGAGACGAAGCATCTGCCACTGGGGAAGCGCCGACCGCAGCGTATGGAGGAGGGCTGAGACGTGCCAGTGGATATCCACAGGCTGCAGCCGAACGCAAAGATCCGCCTCCCAGGCCACCGGGAGGTCGTCGCGCTCGTGAAGGTCACTCCAGGACCGTTCTGGGAGTTCTTCGTCGATGGCCCCGCTGGGCCGTCGAAGCATGTGCTCGCCGAGTCCGAGCTCGACGGTCTGGAGCTGATCGACGATCAGGGGGAGCTGCGCTTCGACGGCGACCCGCTGCAGTTTCGGCTCGGCGTGGAGGCGCAGCGCATCGACATCGCGTTCGCCTATGACATGGCTGCGCTGGCGGTCTCCAACATCCAGCCGCTGCCGCACCAGCTCGAGGCGGTCTACGACAGCTTCCTCACCCAGCCTCGCCTCCGCTTCTTGCTGGCCGACGACCCAGGCGCGGGTAAGACGATCATGGCTGGCCTGTACATGAAGGAGCTGATCCTCCGCAAGGCCGGCGACCGCATCCTGATCGTGGCGCCTGCGAACCTCCGGCCGCAGTGGGTGCGCGAGCTGTCCGAGCGGTTCCAGCTCGACTTCGTCCAGCTGGGCTCCTCCCACTTCGACGCGTCCCTGGGTGAGAATCCGTGGGATCAGCATGACCGGATCGTGGTAAGCCGGGACTTCCTGAAGCGCGGGTTGATCAGAGAGGCGTTCGAGTCCGCGGATCGCGAGTGGGACCTCGCCGTGGTCGACGAGGCGCACGGGTTCACGCTTGCGGTCGACGCTCGGGGAGCGATCACCCGTCGGAGCGAGCGTTACAAGGCGGCGGAGGCGGTCGCCCGCAAGGCCCATCGGCTGGTCCTCATGACCGCGACGCCGCATTCGGGCAAGGATTACAGCTTGTGGGCGTTGCTCCGCCTGCTGGACCTCGATTCCTGGGGTGATCGCTGCCCACCACGGCTTGAGGTCCCACAGAGAGTCTTCCGCAAGGTCTCGAAAGAGATCATGACCGACATGTCCGGGCAGCGGCTGTTCAAGGACCGCCACCCAGCGCGGGTCGAGTACGAGATCGACGGGATCGAGTGGGAGCTGTACCAGGCGGTCAGCGACTTCGTGTCTCACCGGCTCGCCGAGATTCGTGGTGACCGTTCGATGTCCGCCGCCGGCTTCGCGCTGACCACCATGCAGCGCCGCGTGGCGTCGAGCACCCGAGCGATCCGCCGGACCTTGGAGCGGCGCCTGAGCCGGATCGAGAAAGCGCTGGAAGATCCGGCCGCTTACCTCCGCCGCCGGAGAGAGTTCCAGGATTCCCTCGCCGGTAACGGGGAGGCGCTCGATGACTTGGACGAGGCGGCGCGGTGGCGGTTGGAGGAGGAGGCGCTCGCCGAGTGGTTGCCGGAGACGATCGCTGGTCTGGAGGCCGAGCGGGACGCACTGGGCGCTGTGCTTGCGCTTGCGCATGAAGTCGAGGCGAGGGGCGTCGAGCGCAAGCTCAATGAGCTGCTCGACGTGGTCCGCACGCTCGGCCTCCGGGAGGACCGGAGCAAGCAGCTGCTGATCTTCACCGAGCACAGGGACACGCTCGATTACCTCGTGGAGCACCTCAGCAGGGACTTCGAGGTCGCGCGTATCCATGGCCAGATGAAGCTGCCCGAGCGGATCGACCAGGAGCGCCTTTTCCGCGAGACTGCGCAGATCATGGTGGCCACGGAGGCCGCCGGCGAAGGGATCAACCTCCAGTTCTGCCACCTGATGGTCAACTACGACATCCCTTGGAACCCGAACCGGCTCGAGCAACGGATGGGGCGCATCCACCGGATCGGCCAGACCGATGACGTCCACATCTTCAACCTCGTCGCGACGAACACCCGCGAGGGTTACGTCCTGAATGCCCTGCTCCGCAAGATGGAGAAGATGGGCGAGGCCCTGGGGGACAAGGTGTTCGACGTCGTCGGGCAGGCGGTCGGCGCGAACCTGAGGGAGCTGCTGGAGGCGGTCCTGGCCGGTGAGATCACCCGGGAGGAGGCCACCGAGCGGTTCGGCGGCGCCGAGGCCGATTCCGCTACCGTTGCGAGGGCAAACCAGCTCCTGCAGCACGCGCTCGCCAGGCACCACTTGGACTGGGAGACGGAGCGCGACCGGGCGGCCCGGGCTGAGGAGCGACGGCTGCCCCACACCTACTTCGAGCGGTTTTTCCTCGACGCAATGGGGTTCGCGGGTGGGAGCGTGACGCGGCGGTTGGATCACCAGACGCTCCGCGTCGAGCGGGCGCCGGACGTCCTGGTCGCGCGCAGCCGGGCTGGCGCGGGTCTGCGGAAGGTCCACCCCGACTATGCGCGGCTGACCTTCGACAAAGCGATCCTGGCACGCCCGCGTCGCGCCGAGGACGCGAGCCTTCCGGCGGCCGAGCTGTGCGGCCCCGGGCATCCGTTGTTCGATGCGCTCGTGAGCTTGGTGAAGGAGCGCACCGCCGGTGAGGTGGCCAAAGGCGCCGTGTTCTTCGACCCCGATGTGGCACAGCCGACCGTGCTGCACTTTCTCGTTGGCGACGTCGTCGACGGCAACGGTGAACTCGTACGGCGCACGATTGCCGCAGCGCGTGTGCGGTTGGACGGCCGCATCGAGCAGGCGCCCACGACCTCGCTGTTCGACGTGGTCCCGCCGACCGATCAGCTCACGGCAGCTGCCGAGGATGCTCACGAGGTGAGCGGTGACGACCCGAACTTGGTGATGTGGGCGCGGCAGCATCTGTTCGAGCCGATCTACCAGCAGGCTCTGGACGAGCGCGAGCACGTTGTGGCGATCCAGCAGGACTTCCTGCGCCGGTCCTTCAACGCGCTCATCGCCCAAGCCGACCACGCGATCATCGCCGCGGACGAGGAGATCGAGCGCGGCATTCAGGGAGCGGAGGGCCGCCTCCGTAAGGCTGAGCTGATCAAGCAGCAGCAGGAGCTGCGGTACCGGCAACGCATGGACGAGACGGAGCGCGGCCGGGCGTTGGCCCGCGGAGACGTGGTGCTGCTCGGCAGTGCCCTATTGCTTCCCCTGCCGGCTCCTGAGCCTGCCGGCGACGGCCTCGACGGCTCAGGGCTGGCGGATCACGACATCGAAGCCATCGCGGTTCGCGTCGCCTGGCACTACGAGGAGGGCCGGGGCGCCTCCGTCCGCTCGCTGGAGGTGCAGAGCGTCGGCTTCGACCTGTTATCACAGCGGGGTCTGGAGCGCCGGTGCATCGAGGTGAAAGGCCGCGCTGGGGTCGGCCGTGTGGAGCTGACCTGGAGCGAGTTCGCGAAATCCCAAGAGCTGGGTGACGATTACTGGCTCTACGTCGTCCTCGACTGCGCGCAGCCAGACCCGAGGCTCTACCGCGTCCAGAACCCCGCGCGAGCGCTTGCCGGCGCGTGGCAGCCCTCACTGGACGTGCGTTTCCGCGTCGACCCCGAGCCGATCATCGAGGCATCGGAAGGAGCGCCGGCATGACCAATAACCAAGCTCGCACGCATCTGTCGCTACGTCTCGACGGAGGCGAGTACCCAGACGGCGAGATCCCACTGGCTGGGCTGGCGCAAATCGCTGACGAAACGCAGCAGCTGGTCAGGCGTCTCGCTCGATCGCTGACCGACCGGGGCGGGCCAGGACGCACACCAACCCCGATCGAGGAGGTCACGAAGCTCTTCCTCGTCGGGATCCACCAGGGCTCGACGACGCTGGACATTGCAGGCCCACGCGTGCAGCAACTCCCCCTCTTCGACGACATCGGCACCGAGGCGATCGCGACCATGCTGGACGGCCTCGAGGCACTCGCGACGGACGACCAGCTTCCGGCCGCATTCGATGAGCTGTCGGTCCGCAGCCTCGACCGCTGGCTCGAGGCCATCGGGACGGCGGCCGCCGAGGCGGAACTCGCCACCGAGTTGGACCCGGGATCACGTCGTGTCGTCCGGGTGGAGCCCAACGCCGCGCGCGCGGCGCTCTCGCATCGCTCGTCGCCCGAGCGGCCGGCCCCTTCCCCGCGAGCGGTCGAGGGCCGCCTGTATGCGGTGAACCTTGAGACTGGCCGGTACGCGATCAGGGACGATGCCGGACATAGCATCTCATTGACCGGGGAGGGCTACCCCTCTGACCTCGTCGAACGGCTCGTGGGGCAGCGGGTCCAGGCCCAGGGAGCCGCCCACTTCGACGACTCCGGGCGGCTCCAGCTCGATCTCGAGGACCTGCGACTCGCCCCGCCGCTGGAGGGCGTGGACAGTGAGCAGTTCTTCCGCAACGTCGAGCTCGACGAGCTGCTGCGTGGAAAGGCTCCGTTGGAGTCACTGGATGACCTGGTGATCGAGGGCCTTACCGACGACGAGATCGAGGCGTTCCTGGCGGCCGGCGATGACTGATCCGACCGCGGGTGGTCCGGTCGTGGTCGACACGAACGTGTTCGGCGCCCGGATGGTGCCGGAGAGCCGTGCCAGGCTCGGATCGCTTTACGGGCGGCATCTCGTCGGCCGACCGATCGTCCTCGCTTACCAGACTGTGGCCGAGTTACGGTACTGGGCGCTGAAAGCGGGATGGGGCGAGAAGAACCGGCAGCGGATGGAGCACCACATCCGCCAGGTCGCGGTTGTAAGGGTCGACGACCGGCTGGCTTGGGCCTATGCCGAGTTGAAGGATCGCTGTGTCCGATCAGGGCATGCCCTTGGGCAGAAGACCCACGACGGTGATCGCTGGATCGCTGCCACCGCGATCCGCTATGAGATCCCGCTGATCTCACATGACGGCGTGTTCCAGAACGTGCCGGATCTGTCGCTGATCACCGAGCTAAAGGGTGGCGCGTGAGCGGGCGCCGGTTGATCGAGGAGAAGCTGCCGCTCGAAGTCGTGAACGCCGAGTCCAAGCGTGACAAATCGTTACGGCACGGCCATATCTCGACCATGCACCTGTGGTGGGCTCGCCTGCCACTGCCGATGAGCCGCGCGGTCGTGTTCGGAACCCTCTTGCCGGATCCTGGCGACGAGGTGCGCCGCAAGGAGATCCTCGATCTGCTCGCCGAGGCCGCGCCGTTCGAGGCGTCCGTGCGCGACGACCGGATCGATCCACTGCGCAAGCTGCTTGCAGAGGCGTATCCGGACGGGCCGCCGAAGGTGCTGGACTGCTTCGCGGGTGGGGGCGCGATCCCGCTGGAGGCGCTGCGCCTGGGCTGTGACGTGACAGCCGTCGACCTGAACCCGGTCGCGCATTTGATCGAGAAATGCGTGCTGGAGTATCCACAGCGGTTCGGCCAGATGGACGCGGCCGGCCGCAACCCGCTGGCGGACGACTTCGTCGAGTGGGCCAGCTGGGTGCGCAAGCGGGTCGAGCCACAGCTCGCGAAGGTATTTCCGTCTGACGAGCGCGGACGCCGTCCTGCGGTCTATTTCTGGGCACGAACCATGACCTGCCCGAATCCAGCCTGCAAAGTCGAGATACCACTGCTGAGGGATTACTGGTTGGCCAATAGCACGAGGCGGACCGTGTGGGTCGAGCCTCGACCGCAGCTTGGGCGTATCGAGCTGCTCGTACGGGAAGGAGAGCCACCAGAGGGGGTCGACCCATCCGAAGGCACGGTGCGTGCCAGCTCCGTGACGTGTCCCGTATGCAGCACTGCGACCCATGCGAAGGACGTCCGCGAGCACGGCAAAAAAGTAGGCTTCGGCAACTGTCTCTATGCGGTGCTCGAAATCAGCAGCCGAGTTCGCACCTATCGCACCCCGCGCCCTGAGGAAATGGAGAACGCGACGCATCTAGCCGAGGAGTTACTTGACAGGCTGGAAGAAACCCCGGACGGCAGCTCTCCTGTGCCCTACGAAGAGATAGTGAAGTCCCAATACCGTCGTTATAGCAATATTGTCTATGGTATCGAGGCATTTGCCGGGCTGTTCAACGACCGTCAACGCTATGTGCTCGGCGCCTTGTGCGAAGCGGTGCGCGCAGCACATGCGGAGATGTGTAGACAAGGCATGGAAGAGAAACGTGCCATAGCCGTGGCCACCTACCTCGGATTATGCGTCGATCGGATCGCGGATCGCAATTCATCATTCTGTAGCTGGGACATAAGCCGCACTCTAGTCCGCAATACCTTCCCTCAACAGGCTATTCGTATGGTCTGGAATTACGCAGAAATCGATCCGCTCAGCGAGGGTCCGGGGAGTTGGTATGGCGCAGTGCGTTGGATCGAGCTGGCCATTCACCATTGCTCGACGACCGGCACCGTGCCGGCAACCGTCCTACGCGGTGACGCGCAGGCGCTTGCATTTCTCGACGCTACCTTCGATGCCGTCATCGTCGATCCGCCCTACTACGACTCCTTCCAGTACGCAGATCTCTCTGACTTCTTCTACGTCTGGTTGAAGCGCAGCATCGGCCATCTCCACCCCGCCCTGTTCTCAATCCCGCTGACGCCGAAGAAGCAGGAGGTCATAGAGAGCCGCGCGGACAAGAAGTCACCCGAATACATTTCCCATGAGGAGTTCGAGCGGCGCTTGCAAGCAGCGCTTGGCGAAATCGCCAGGGTGGTCAAGCCGAGCGGTATCGTCACCATTGTTTTCGCGCACACCGATGTCGAGGCATGGGAACGGCTGCTGCGGGGTCTACGGGTGGCGCGTCTTGTCGTGACGACATCGTGGCCGATGCGCGCCGCGATGAGTAACCGCACTACTGGCCAGATCAGTGCAGTTCTGGATTCTTACGTCGTTCTGGTGTGCCGGCCGCAGCAGGCCCAGCACGAGGGGTTCTATGACGACGTGGTGCGGGCGTTGGAGGCGCGAATCGCTGAGCGGCTCGACGCGTTCGAGGAGATGGGGTTGGTCGGGGCGGACTACTTCGTGTCGGCGGTTGGGCCGGCGTTCGAGGTCTTCGCCCGGTACTCGCGGATCGTGAAGCTGTCCGGCGAGGAGGTCGATGTTGCCGATCTCATGGTGCTGGCCCGGAGGACGGTGGCGCGGCATGCGCTCCGGAAGCTGCTCGGCAGCGAGTCACTGACTGCCCTCGACGCCGAGTCGCTCTTCTACCTCACCTGGCGGTGGGCGTACCTGGTCGCTCCGATCCCGGCCGACGAGGCCTACAAGCTGGAGAAGGCGTTCGACATCGACCTCGACCTGCTCACCCTGCCTGGGGGCTTGGCTCAGCGCAGCGGCTCGACGTTTGCGATCCTCGGACCGCACGAGCGCAAGGACCTGAGGCTGCGCGCCTCCCCGTCACTCGTCGACGTCCTCCACCTCGCCTGCCAGTTATGGGACGCGGGCCGGCGCCAGGAGCTGGAGGCGTTGCTTGGCGCGACGGGCATGGGCGCCGAGCCGAGCTTTTGGGCCATGGCCGGCACCATCGCTGAGATCCTCCCCGACGGGAGCAAGGAGCGGACGATGCTGCTCGGTCTGACCGGCAACCGGGACCGGCTGGCAGCAGCAGCTGCCCAGTCCACAACCTCGATCGAGGAGCTGAGGCTGTTCGATCCGAGGCAGAGGTGAACACCATGCGTCCCTGGCGCGACATCGCCACGCCGCGGCCCGAGATCGCTGACGGCTCGTTCGACGAGTCGTTGTTCGCCGCTGACCTCGGGCTGGTCCACCGGGGGCGAGGTCCCCTTGACTACCTCGATCCGGTCGCGTTCTGCGAGAAGACCTACGTCACCACGAGCCTGCGGGCGGCGCTCGGCGAGATTGCCGCCCGGCTCGACGGCGTCGCCTCGGCCGCCGGTGTGTACCGGCTCCAGACCGAGTTCGGGGGTGGCAAGACCCATACGTTGCTCGCGGCTTACCACTTGTTCCGCGACCCGGCGCGCGTAGCGGGTACTGACTTCGTGCGTGAGCTGGGCGATCAGCTCGGCAGGTCCGCGTTCCCCAAGGCGCGCGTCGTCGTGCTCGACGGCGATGCGATCCTGGTGGGCGAGGCCGACGACACCCCCGAAGGCGGGGGCAGCCACTCGTTGCTCGGCCACCTTGCCTACCAGCTCGGCGGGCCGGCGGCGTACGCGGCCATCGCCGATCAGGACCGGCAGCTGCTCGGCTCGACCACTCACCAGCTCGCGACGCTGCTGGAGGCCCACGCGCCATGCCTGGTCCTGCTGGACGAGCTACTCGCCTACCTCAACAAAGCGCTGGCCGTGGCGGTCGGGGACGGCAACCTCGCCGCGACGACGCTCACGTTCGTCAAGGAGCTGTGCACGGCCGCCGCGAACGTGCCCGGCGCGGCGATTGTCGCGACCCTGACCAGCTCGCGGCTGGAGGACTACGCGAGCGTCGCCGGTGAGGAGATGCAGGAGCGCCTCGCCAAGGTGGTCGGGCGCACCGAGAACATCGTCACGCCCGTGGAGGGCGACGACATCTTCCCGATCTTGCACCGCCGGCTCTTCGCCGACGTCGGCTCCGAGTCCGAGCGGCGCGTGGTCGCCGACGGCTACGCGGCCTACTACGAGTCGCTTGGCGACGCGATCCCCCTGTCGTACCGGGAGGCGAGCTACCGGGACCGGATGGTCGCCGCCTACCCGTTCCATCCCGAGCTGGTCGACATCCTCACGGACCGGTGGGGCTCGCTCCCAGGATTCCAGCGCACCAGGGGGGCGCTGCGGACGCTGGCCCATACCGTCAAGGCGTTGTGCCGGCGCGGCCATGACGGCTCGCTGATCCACGTGGGCGACGTCGACCTCGCCGACGATGGGGTCCGCGCAGAGGTGCTCCAGCTGACCGGGGTGACCTACAAGTCCGCGCTGAACGCCGACATCATCAAGCCCGACTCGAAAGCTGCGGAGGAGGACCGGCGCCGTGGCGGCCAGGTCGCGCAGATCCGGCTGGCGACCGGGCTGGCGACGACCTCGTTCCTGCACTCGTTCGGACCGGGCAAGGTGCTGGGGGCGACCGCCACGCAGCTGCTGCTCGGCGTCGGCCGGCCGGGCCTGTCACGCGGGCTGATCGAGGATGTGCGTGACGCGCTGGAAGGCACCGTGTGGTACATGCGGCTTGAGGGCGGTCGCTACCGGTTCACCACCGAGCCGAACCTCAACCGGGTCGTCCTCGAGCGTGAGGGCACGATCAGCGACCACCAGATCGCTGTGCTGCTACGCGAGGCGATCACCAGGGTCGCGCCCAGCAGCCCAATCCTGCGGGTGGAGCCACGGGTCGCCACCTCGACCGACCTGCCAGACGATGCGCGCCTGTGCCTCGGGCTGCTCGACTTCGCGCACCGTATCGGTGGCGAGGACACCGCGGAGACGATGCGGCTGGCCACCGAGATCCTGGAGCACCGGGGCGCCGCCTGGCGCGCGAACAAGAACGCCGTGATGCTCGTCGCCGCAGACGGGGCAGCGATCGGCAAGGCGCGGGCCTCCGCCCGGACGCTCGCCGCCTTGCGCGACCTCAAGGACGATCGGCGGCGCCTTAACCGGTTCAATGCTGAGCAGCGTGAGCAGCTCGACCGGCGGCTCGCCGCCGCCGAGGAGCGCCTCCCCCAGCAGGTCGCGCAGGCGTACCGGCACCTGCTGCTCCTCGGGCAAGCCGACGAGGGCGGCACCAAGCTGGACCACATTGACCTCGGTCCTGCACGGGCGGATGCCAAGATTGGGAGCCGGGTCCTCGACTACCTCCGCAGCGCCGACCGGCTGGTCGAGCACACGCTCGCGCCCGCCGCGCTCCTCGCCTCCCGGTTCGGGCTCCTGCCCGAGGGCACTGACGCCGTCGAGGTCGACACGCTCCTCAGCTACTTCGCCCGCCTGCCCCGGCTGCCGAAGCTGGCCAGCCCAGAGGTGCTGCGCAGAGCGCTGGCTGAGGGGGCGGCCAAAGGGCTGTTCGCCCTGGTGAGTGGATCGTCCTGGGACGCCGACGACGCGGTTGCCCGCTTCGCGGAGCCTGTCGACCCGTCCGAGATCCGGTTCCAGCCCGGCACATTCCTGGTGCGGGCGTCCGCGGTCAGCAGGCTCCTGGACTCTAAGGCTGCAGCGCAACCGGCGGTCGTGGAGCCCTCTGTGACCCGACCTGCCGCTAGGCCGGTGACCCCCGCGGTGTCTGGCGGACGGGCCGCGTCCCCAGCGCCGTCATCGGTGCTCAAGAGCCTTACCGTCCGCATCCGCGCCGTCCCCGCGAGCAAGGCCCGGGATGTCGTGAAGGTCGCCGTCCTCCCGCTGAGCGCCGCCAGCGCCGAGGTGACCATCGACGTGACGATCCGCGCGGACGGAGGGCTGGCCGGCATCCCGCGGGACACACTCAACCTGGTCGTCCTCGAAGGTCTCCGCCAGCTCGGCCTGACCGACCTCGACGTCATCGAGGAGTAAGAGGGTACGATGTGCCAAGTGCGATCCAGGGAGTCGAGGACTGGCAAAGTTTCGAGAACTACGCGCGTGACTGCTTCTCGCGCCTGTGGGATGTCGATCTCCGTGGGCGGTCCGTCAAGGTTGGCGGCACGGTCTAACGGAAGTTTGCCTCGTGAGCAGCAACCACCGCGTCGTCGGCGACGCCAAGTGGCTTAAGAGCATTGCCGTGCCGGCAGCAAAGTGGCAAGCGATCGCCGAATGTATTGACTTCTTCACCTCAATATTCATCTAAAAGTCCTAGACATCTTCAGACGCGATGCAACTGCAGGCCACATCAAGCCTCGCTTCCAACGTAACAAAACAGCCTCTTACACTGACTGGCACTACCGTTGGCGCGGTGCGCGCGATCGAGGCTGTGGGGCTGAGTAAAACTATGGCGCGGGCGGTGGCCTGCTCGATCTAGATCTGCGGGTTGAGGAGGGCGAGATCTTCGCTTCCTTGGGCCGACGGAGAATGCCGGATACTCCCAATAGCGTCTGGTCAGCCGCTACGCCCCTTACACAACGGAGGTCGACGGTCGGCGTGACCCCGGACCCGATGCAGACGACGGAGGCGGCTGTGCGATGACTTGCCCACGTGACGCTGCGATGCGAATCGTTCCACGGCCTTCCTGCTCCAATCCCGCACGGAGGGCCCGACGTGGCGCCTACAGCGAGCTGAGTCGTTGGGCGAGGCGGGGGTTGTTGATCTGCTCGGGGTCGGCCCAACGCCAATCGGTCACCTCATCAGCCTGGAGCTGGATGGCCCCTTCGATGACCTGGACGACGTAGCGGAAGTCGGCATGGTAATGCTCGGGCTCGCCCTTCCCATCGTTGGCGGGAATGGGGTGGATGTCGATATCGATGGGAACCGGATGGACCTCGGTTGCCCCGCTGTCACTGGCGACGAGGCCGGTCTCCTCGACGGCCTCCCGGCGAGCTGCGGCGATGAGGCTGGCGTCGTCGGGTTCAAGGTGTCCCCCGGGGAAGAGCCCACCGGTCGAGCGCCCGGTGGCGGATCTGAAGCACCCGTCCGTCGGGATCTCGGACGATGACACCGCAGGTGACGTGGATGGGGAGGTCTTTAGGCTAGTGACCGAGCGGCCGTCGTCGAGGGCGGCCCGGAGGAAGCCGACGCGTCCGGAGGGCGTGCCGTACCGATCCTCGTACGCGGCCAGCGTGCCGGCGACGTCGGCGGCTAGGGCTGGGTTCATGTGGCGGCTCCTCGGAGGTGGCTGCCGCTATCGGAGCGTGCGCCAAAGCAGCGCATCCACAGCTTGGCCAGGTGTTCACGGTGGTTGGTGGTTGGTTTCGATCTCGTGGAAGCCAGCAGCGACGGCTTGGTGCTGAAGGGTCCAGATCGCTACCAGTATCTCAGCCTGGACAAGGTGGATAAACGGACCCACCACGGCACCGTGGACGAAGTTTACGGCGTTGCCATCGTTGAGCAGGAAGAAGTGACGTTCTCCCTTGCTGTAACGGACCACCTGCGGATCGACCTCGGCCCGGTCGTGCGCCTCCAGGGCACCCATCTCCAGCTCGTCGTCGGAGGAGGTGACGCTGGCGACGTAGGCACCTCGGCGCACGTGCTCCAGGTGGGCCTCGGTGAGCGACCGGTTTCCGGTCGCGCCAACGACGAGAAGGGCGTCCGAAAGGGCTGACGCAATTGTCTCGTGGACCTCGTAGCCGTGAGCCAGGGCCTCGGCCCGCTTCATGGCGCTGGTGTCATGGATCGAAACCCGGACGCCGCGCCCTCGCAGGAAGCCCGCGACCGAGCGGCCGACCTTGCCGAAGCCAACGACGAGCGCCGGTCGACCTTGGAGGATGTCGCCGCGTGAGCGCAGGAGAGCCTCAATGGAGAAGGCCACGCTCTGGCCGACCAAGTAATCCTCGGCCTCCTTCAAAGGACTACGAGCCACGCTGTAGACGGGACAAGGCAGCGTCCCGATGCGCTGATACCGCCGGAGACCGTTCTCCGTGTCTTCGACCACGCCGAGGATCCGGCCCGAGAAGCGCTCAGCTACCTCGCGCAGAGCCGGAGCAAAGTAGCCGCCGATGTCCACCAGGGCGACGGCCTGTCCGGCAACACAGGTCTCTAGGTGCTTCAGCAGTCGGACTGAGTCGGCACAGTCCTCCCGGGTGAGGCGATGGACCGGCAGGGCGTCAGCGACTCGCGTGAGGGTCATCGGATCGACGGACCGAGGCTTGGGGATCAAGGACGCCAGCTCCGCGCCCGCCGTTACTGCACTGAGGAAGACGGGCCGCTCGGGCAGTAGGTGAGTCACCACGATTGCTGCCGACCTGTGCCGTACGGGATACGCAGCGACAACCTCGCCGAGGTAGCGGATCAGCTGCTCCTGTTCCGGTGCCGGCCCCGCGGGACCGAGGATGGCGCTCAGCGTGGTCCGGTAGCGACGGGCTTCGCAGACGACGAACTCCCGCAAGGTCCGAAGTTGGACAGCGCTCGCTCCCTGCGCCTGCCGGCGGCCATGCTGGCACGCGGCCCGAACCTCCTGGAACATCGTCATCGTCGTTCAGCATCCTGCCACCGGAGCGAAGGCGGAACTGCCTCCTCCCCGACCCAGCCCCGAACCCCCGCTGAACTCCCACCGAACCCAGACCGCTGGGACCGAGGACGCCGACCGAACGAGACGACCGAGCTGTCAGACTGTGGCCATGACGGAGTTCGATGGCCGTCCAGCTGAGGTCGGAGAGATTGCGCCACTCGCCCTCACCAACTACGGCCACTTCACCTCAATGCTCGTCGATAACCTCCGAGTGCGGGGCCTGTCCCTCCACCTGGAGCGGCTGGTCCGAGACGCCCGTCTCATCCTCGGGGCCGAGATCGACCCTGACCACGTGCGCTACCTCGTCCGCTACGCCCTGGCCGATGCCACCAGACCGATCGTCGCCCGAGTCACCGTCTTCGACCCCAATCTGGACCTCGGCCATCCGGGCGCCGACGCGGAGCCGCACGTGCTCGTCACCACGCGCCCCGCGCCGTCAAGGCCGCTTCCGCCGATGCGGCTCCAATCGGCCGTGTACTGCCGCGACCTTCCAGAGGTGAAGCACGTCGGCTTGTTCGGCGCGCTGCGCCACCGGCGTGCGGCGCAGCTCAACGGCTACGACGACGCCGTCTTCACCGACGCTCACTCCAACCTGTCCGAGGCGGCTACCACCAACGTGGGGTTCTTCGACGGAGAGCGCATCGTCTGGCCCAAGGCTGAGATCCTGACCGGTGTCACGCTCGCCTTGCTCGGCCGGGTGCATGACGGCCCGTCTGTGACTGCGCCCGTGAGCCTCGCGCAACTCGGCGAGATGGAGGCGGCCTTCGCGACAAACGCGGTCGTCGGCGTTCGGCCCATTGGTGCGATCGACGGGACGAGGTGGGACGGCGACCATCCTCTGATCGAGACGCTGCGCAGCGAGTATCTTGACGTGCCGCCCGAGTGTCTCTAGCTACCTCAGGTAGTGACGCCTGCTCGCTACGCTCGATGGGACGGGAGTTCTGGTGGGAGCTGCGGTGGCCACGACGGTTCAACGATGGACAGGCAGGGAGGTCCGGGCACTGCGGGAGGCGAGAAGGATGAGCCTCCGGGAGTTCGCCGAACATCTTGGCGTGAGCAACCGCATGGTGTCGAAGTGGGAGGCCGGTGGCGAGAACATCGTGCCCCGGCCGGTGACCAGGAGGCTCTCGATACCTTACTGGCGAGGTGCAGCGAGGAGGTTCAGACGCGGTTCGCCATGCTGTTGGGCGGCAGTCCCACCCCGGTTGTGACGGCAACGACCGTAACACCCACGGTGAGCTACATCCAGGTCCGGCACCCTGTCGACGGCAAGTTGATGACGCTCGTCCCTTCGGGGGTGTTCTTCAGCGGTCGGGACAACGAACCCGTCTGGCTCGACGCCTTCGCCATCGACGTCCATCCGACCACCAATGCCGACTACGCCCGCTTCGTCAGCGCGACCGGCCATCCCCCGCCGCCGCACTGGACCGACGGCCGCTATCCGGACGAACTGCGTGATCACCCTGTCGTCTTCGTCACGTGGAGCGACGCTAACGCCTACGCCGAGTGAGCCGGTAAGTCGCTGCCCGAGAGCCGGCAGTGGGAGAAGGCCGCCAGGGGCAAGGCGAGATTTACCCCTGGGGCAACCAGCCGACACCGGCCAAGTGCAACGTGCGTGAGAGCGGAATTGGCTCGACCACGCCGGTCAACCGGTACCACAGCGGCGTCAGTCCCTACGGCGTCTACGATCTCTGCGGCAACGTCTGGGAATGGTGCTCGACCGAGACGACTCCGGGGCGCCACGAGCTCAAGGCAGCGCCTTCACGAGCCCGTTCCACAGGGCGACTCCCGCGACGTTCAACGATGCTTCGGCGGACATGCGCGACGACGACACCGGGTTCCGCTGCGTAGCTGCGCCGGACTCGCCCAGGCACCGCTAGCGGTATTTGCGACACGAGCCCTCGTGTGACGTGGCGTCAGCGCGATCACCGGCCCCTCCACCAGCGCCGCCTGGTTCGCATTATGTGAGTCTGAGCCCGCCACGACCTCCTGCTAACCGTTCATCCAGTGCCTGGACGCACTCCAGGCCCTCGTGGCGTGGGTCGATTTGTGCTCGCACCTTGCGGATGCGTTGGACCCCGACCGCGTAGCCAATGTCGTCGCACACATCCAGGCCCCGCAGCGCGGCGTCGCAGGTCGCGTCAGGCTCACCGGTGATCGCCCAGGCGAGGGCGGTGTCCGCCAGGATGAGCGCCACCCTGCGGAGAGAGCAGCTGCCGTCCGCTGCCCTCAACTCGGCTAATGCCGGCTCAACCTCGCCGAGCAGCGCGAGGCAGCGACCCCGCGGCAAGGCGAGATACGCGTCCCAGTCAGGGAAATGACCCCGGATTGAGAAGAACCCGGTTCCATCGCCTCGCCCCAGCTCTGACTGCGCGAGCTCTAGGTAGCGCAGGCAGGCGTCGCGCTCGCCAAGCACCGCGTGCTCCTCGGCTATGCGAACCGCCAGCCACGCTTTGAGGACTCCTGCCTCAGCTCCCGGCAGGGCTTGCTCTCCCAGCTCAAGCGCCTCCCGCGGGTTGCCGTTGTTGCCGCCGGGGACATACAGCCTGGATTTGAGGATGCTTTGCGATCCGAGCGCGCGGGCTTGCAGCTCGGGCTGCGCCGATGCCTCGGCGAAATCGGCCGCCAGGGCGAAGTAGGCGTGCGCGTCGCCGACCGCGCCTGAGGAGCGGGACAGCCAGCCGCACAGGCAGGCCATGTCCACCCCCACGGCGAGCAGCGTGGGTCGCTGGCTGGGTGACATCACCTGGTCGAGGCCGCTCACGACGCTTGAGAGGTGCTGGCGGGCGGGGCTGAGGAGGTCGTCTGCTTTGGTGGTGGTGTAGGTCGACGACAGCGCATCGGCGATGACTTGGAGGCTGGCGGCGTCAGGCCTGCCCTTGGCCGGTACCTGAAGAGGCGGGGCGAGGCGTTGGAGGCGTTCGGTGGCGGCCATCACGGCTGCTCCGCCGCTGCCGCGTAAGAACTCCCAGCGGTTCGCGTCGCGCTCCTTGCCTTCACCTGATCCTGCGGCCAATGCTGCCGCAGCCACAAGGCTCCTGCAGACCGGGCACCCGCCAACCAGCGCGCTATCCAGGACGTGATCTGCTGTAGGGGTCGATTCTCTGGCGGGAATCGTGAACCCGAGCTGGTCCCGCTGCTCCCACGGCACGCTCAGCATCTCGCAGATGGCTTGTTGGTGGCAGATGTCGGGCTCGCAGGCGCCTTGCTCCCACCGGCGGATGGTGCGGTGATCCACGCCGCAGTGCCCGCGGTAGAGCTGTTGGCATCGCTGCTTGACCGCGTTGGCGAACCGGGCTCGGCTTTTCTTCCCGTAGGTCTTTTCCCTTGCTGTTTGGAGTTTGGCGTTTGGTTTCCATTGGTCTCGTGGTTTTAAGGGCATTCTCAGTCCTTCGGTAGTGGCCCCTGGGGGTGGTGGCTGATCGTATGAGTGTTTCTTTGCCTCCAGGCGGATCCAGGCCATAGAGCGGATGGCCAGGGGGTATGGAGGGGTCACCGTGCCCCTTCGCCTCTTTATCGCGACCAACCGTTATTATTTTGAGGTTCAGCTATCCTCTTTTTTGGGTTGCGCATCTAATTGAGGAATGTTTTTTTCTTAGACGCCTCCAGGTCCACCTCCCCCCTTTTGGTTGACCTCTGAGCCCCCTGGACTGTTGTGGGCCAGCCCTGCCAGCCTCGCTCTGGTGCGCACAACCCGTGCGCAGAGGACGTGCAGGGGCAAAGAGACCCGCCGATCTATGACCTGGACCGGCGGGTCGCCCTCTCTTTCAGTGCTCGCAGATGGGATAGCGATGAGTGATCGACCCAACCTGAATGGACTGGCGGGAAGAAGTGATCAGACCGAGGCCGGCGAGCTGCGGGACTGGCTTCAACACATCGACCCCGACCCCACCAAGCATCACTTCGTGGAGGTCGCGCAGTTTCCGGCTCCGGGCCACGGCAGCCAGATCGTCAATCTCGTCGCGGTGTGTACCTGTGGCTGGCGGTCGGGTGAGCGCCAGCTGTACCTGGGGGCGAGTACCACCTGGGCTGAGGAGCGGGCTCGGCATCAGCTTGAGGACGCGGGCATTGCGCACATTCGCTCACTGACTCCGCCAGTTTGATGATCACCGTGTTGCCGATCATTGAACCGGCCATTGTAGGCTCCGGATATTACCTGGCCTGGACTCCTTGCCATAAACAGTCGGTCCGGCTCCGCGAAGATGAGCTCACAGGCAATTTCACCACCGTTCACTGCCAGAAATGCTCGAAACCCTGGTACGTCACTTTCAGAAAAATTGGGGCGGACTGGATGGCGTTGTGGTGGCCGTGATGAGAAGTCAGAGATTAAGGAGGGCTTGTGGGGCTCCGCGCCATGCAAGCCAGTCATCGTCGACAGCTTGCTGCTGGCAATGGCTTTAGGCGGCAACCTGGAGGAGTTCGGGGCAAAGCTCGGCGGATCATGGACGCCAGCCAGCGCCTTTACGTTGATCGGATGAACGGGGACCGCCATGGCTAGCGCAACTGAGCGGCCGGCCGCCGTCGACTACGGCGGCAGCTTCGATGAGATCACCCGCGAGATGGCGACCGCGGCGTTCCGCCAGGATCCCTACGCGCTGTACGCGAGGATGCGCCAGCAGCATCCCGCCTACCGCAGCGCGCAGGGGCTGTGGTATCTGACCCGCTACGCCGACGTCGAGGCGGCGCTCCACAACCCGCGGCTGTCGAGCGACGGCCAGCGGTTCCAGCGCTGGCAAGCGCGGCAGACCGGCCCGCCGAGCGATCGGGGGCGTATCAGGGAGTGGTCTCGGCACATCGTCGACCGGCCAGAGTTCATCCCGGACCCTGAGTCGTTGGCCCGGATAGAGCAGACGGCCGAGGAGTTCCTCGATTACCTGGGGAACCTGGTCCGCGAGCGGCGAGCCGAGCCGGCCGACGACCTCGTGAGCGCGCTGGTCGCCGTCCAGGAGCGTGGCGACCAGCTCACCGACGACGAGCTGCTCTCCACCTGCTTCCTGCTGCTCGCCGCCGGTCACGAGACGACCATCAACCTGATCGGCAACGGCATGTTGGCGCTGCTGCGGCATCCCGACCAGCTGCGCCGGTTGCAGGACGATCCGGCGCTGATCCGCCCGGCGATCGAGGAGCTGCTGCGCTATGACAGCCCGGTCCAGATGACCAGCCGGATCGTCGCCGGGGGGACCGAGATCGCCGGCCAGGCGCTGGGTGACGGCGAGTTCGTGTTCGCGGTGCTCGGCGCGGCGAACCGCGATCCGGACCGGTTCTCCGATCCGGACCGGCTCGACCTGGGCCGGGCGGACAACCAGTACCTGAGCTTCGGCAACGGCCCGCACTTCTGCTTGGGCGCGCCGCTGGCCCGCCTGGAGGGCGAGGTCGCGATCGGGGCGCTCGTGCGGCGCTTCCCGGCGCTGCGCTTGGACACCGACACCGTCGAGTGGCGGCCGAACCCGGCGCTGCGGGGCCTTGAGTCCCTGCCTGTCGCGTACTGACCCATGCGTGATCTGCGGGCGTTGCCGAAGGCGCACCTCCACCTGCACCTGACCGGGTCGATGCGCCCGGCGACCGCCCGGGAGCTGGCCCACAGGCACGGGGTCGACATCCCACCCATGCCGTCATGGGAGCAGGCGGGGGACTGGTCCCGCTTCCAGCAGCCATACGACGCCGCCCGCGAGGCCATCCGGACCGCAGCCGACGTGGAGCGCGTGGTGCGCGAGGCGGCCGAGGGCGACGCCGCCGACGGCTCCGGATGGCTGGAGATCCAAGTCGATCCCACCTCGTACGCCCCCCGGCTCGGCGGGCTGGAGGCGACGATCGAGGTGCTGCTCGGCGCCGCCCAGAAGGCGGCGCGCGCCACGGGGGTCGGCGTTGGGATCGTGGTCGCCGCCAGCTGGGCGCGCCCCGGGCGGGACGCGGAGGCGCTGGCCCGGCTCGCCAGCCGGTACGCAGCGCACGGCGTGATCGGGTTCGGGCTGTCGAACGACGAGCGCCGCGGCCGGGTCGCGGACTTCGCGCAGGCCTTCCGCATCGCCCGCGAGGCCGGGCTGGCGGGCGTGCCGCACGGCGGGTTCTTCGCTGGCGGGTGGCACGTGCGGGAGTGCGTCGAGCTGCTGGGCGCCCGGCGCATCGGGCATGGGATCAGCGCGGCGGCTGACCCGGCAGCGCTGGAGGCGCTCGTGGCCCGCGGCGTGGTGCTGGAGGTCTGCCTGACCTCGTACGCGCCGTTTGGTGTAGTCGACACCGTGGCGGGAGTGCCGCTCCGGCGGCTGCGCGACGCCGGGGTCTCAGTTGCGCTGGGCACTGACGACCCGCTGCTGTTCGGGACCGGGCTGGCCGGCCAATATGCGCTGGCCCGCGACGCGCTGGGCTTCAACGACGCGGAGCTGGCTGAGCTTGCGCGCTGCTCGATCCGTGGGTCGATGGCGCCGGCCGGGGTCAAGGCGCAGCTGCTGGCTGGGGTCGATGCCTGGCTGGGCCAGCCTGAGTCCATCACGGCGCGCCCCTCGCGGGGAGAATGGTGATGATCGAGCGGTAGTAGCCGGAGTCATGAGGCTCGCCCACCGGTTGGCCGTCGGCCTCGACCCAGGCGTGAGCGGTGAATGGGGAGGTGCGCACGCCGGTGCGCCAGGTGGGCCAGACACCGCGGATGCGGCAGAGCAACGCGGTGGCGATGGCGCGCTCCAGGCAGCCCTCGCCAGCGCAGAGGACGCTGGCGGCGACGACGGCGTCCCGGGCGGCCAGAGCTTGGGGGTACGTGGCTGGCGCGGCGCCGCAGCGACATACGGTCAGGGCAGCGCGGATGCGCCGGGGTGGCAGATGGGCGAGCGCGCGGGCCGCGCCGACAGCCAGCAGCGCCCCGGCGCGCTGCCGGAAGGGCAGCTGCCCGCCACGCTCCACGGCGACCAGGAAGCTCATCGGTCACAGGGCTGGAGGGTGCCGCGCCAAGGAGCGCAGCCATGCCTCACAACCCAATGTCGTCTCCAGCGCAGCCAGCGGCAGGGTCGGCGGGCGCAGCCCCAGGCAAGCGACCCGCAAGGCGTCGGCGTCGACGAGGCCGAGCCGAGCCAGGATCAGGTCGTCAAGCAGCTCAGTGAGGTCAGCGCGGTGGCCGCGCAGCCCTGCGTGCACGTCGGCGCTGAACTCGCCCTTGGTGGCGCGCGCGAGCGCCGTGGCCGGGACGAGGTCGCGCATCGCCTCCGCGATCAATGGCTTGTAACGCCAAGGGGTGGTGCGCTCGTGTAGGCGCACGGCCAGGCACGCCTCGACGACCTGGTCATCGAAGTAGGGGACCACCAACGGCAGCCCGGCGCGGGCCATGACCTGGGCGGCGTGGCGGATGAGGTGGGCGCCGGTGCGCACAGCCTGCAGGGCTGCGTGCTGGCCGCGTGAGGCAGCCAACGGCTCAGCGGTGGCCGCCGCGTGCCGGAGCAGGGTCGTGGCGGCGTCGATCGCTTGCGTGGTGGCCCACGGCGCGATCCGCAACGCGGGCCCCCAGCCCAAGGACGGCGTCCGAGGTGGCGGTGGGGGGGCGGCCAGCTCGTCGGCGCTGGCAGCGAGCCACTCGCCGTAGGTGCGGTGATCGCACAGCTGCCGCAGCACCGCCGCCAACGGCCAACGAGCCAGCGCTCGATGGCCCCGTAGGTGGTCAACCGCAACGCGAGGATGGGTCCGCATGACGGTGTGCAGGTACGAGGGCGGGGCCTGCATGACCTCATCCCCGCCGTGGCCAGCAAGGTGCAGCCGGCAGCCGCGCCCGGCCAGGATGCGGGCGAGCTGGGTGTCCCGGGTGGAGTTCCGCACCCTGGCGAACGGCCCGTCCTGCCCGTCGCTCGCGTTGCTGATGCCCGCATAGCGCGGGGGCAGCTGGTCCGGGTCGAACACAAGGTGCTCGGGGTTGCCGAGCGCAGCTGCGGCGCGCTCGGCCCAGCGCCGGTCGTCGTGGCCAGGGTCGAGGCCGATCTGGGTCACCACGATCACAGAGCTGGCTCCATGCGCGGCCAAGAAGCAGAGCGAGGTGGAGTCCAAGCCACCCGACAGATCGGCGCTGATCACCCCGCCCGCGCGGGTGCGGGTCTCGACCGCGGCGCACAACGCCTCCCGGACGATGGGCGCGGCCTCGGCCAGCGGCAGGACCGGCTCTGGGGGATCCCACCAGCGCACCACCAGATCCGACCCGCCTGGGTCGATGCGCAGGTAGGAGCCGTCCGGGACCGCGTGCACTCCCTGCCACCCGCACACATCGGCCAGCGGGTGAGGCGTCCACGGAGACAGCATCCAGACCGCCAGCCGCTGCTCATCTACCGCGGCCCCGCCAAGGCCGGCGAGGACATCCATCCGGTCCGCGGCAACCGTCACCGGCCCCACCCGGGTGTAGAACACCCGCCGGAGCCCCGAGACGCTGCCTTGCACCCGGACCTGCCTGCCGACGGCTGCGACCAGATGGAAGCTGCCTGACAACCTGACCGCGAGCCGATCCAGGTCCCCCAGCGCCCGCGTCCATCTGGCCGCGGCTGATAGCGCGGTGGCAGTGACCGGGCAACACCCGATGACCGCCACCTTGACAGGTCCCGCCTCCGCGAGCGTCAGCTGATCAGCGGCCCAGCGGCCGATCAGCCAGGGCCGCCCTGATGCGTGCGGCACGGTCTGCGGCGCGTGCGCACGCATTACCGCGGCAGCGCCCGCCGCGGCCTCGTGGTCCGCAAGGGCCACAAACCAGTCTTGGCCCTCAAGGTGCGCACGCATCACCTGGGCGCGCTCAGCGCCTCAATAGGGGTACCCCTTCGAGCTGACATCCTCATTTTTCGGCCCGGATCCCCGGACGAGGTCAGCGAATGCGCCGACCTCAATCAGCGCCGGGGGCTCGTACAGGCTGTCGTCGGCCCACACGTCCATCTCTGCGCTCCTTTACGTTCGCCGCGCGGCTCTGCGGGATGCGCGAGACGGGCTCTCTGGCCACTCCCACGGCCACGCCTGGCCGCCCGCACCCTTTGCGTCACCCGTGTCACTCTTACGCTGTCGCTAAGCGCGGCGTGCCCGCATCATGCAGATGGCATATTCAATGGCCTGGCCCAGGCTTATTGGGGCTCGTGGCCAGGCCGCTTGACCGCCGCTGCCGCGTACCCTGACTGCTCATGGCGAGTCAACGCTCCACCCCGAGGTGGGAAGCTAGCCGTGTCCGCTGTTCCCTAACCCGGTGGTGGCTGAGGGGGTTTTGGACCGGCTGGTCAACTCCGCCCACCATGTGCTGCTTGAGGGCCGCATGTCCCGGTCATGCTGCGCTCCGATGATCTCGCCGCGGTGCGCCGCTTGGGACGCCCGGCCAACTGCTACTTGAGGCTGACGTTCCGCAAGGAGACCGCGAGCGCGCCAAGCACGAGGATGCGGTGCTCTGCTCGCCGGGGCACCCGTTGTTCGCCGCGATGAGTGAGGCGCTCGACCGGGACCTCGCGGCTGCTGGGGTGCCAGGCGGGGTGGCCGGGTTCGTCGATCCCTCCGCCACGGTGTCGTACTGGGTGCATTGCTTCGCCTTCGAGGTCATCGGCGAGTCCGCCACGGACCAGCCAGAGACCGCCCACGCCGAGGTGGTGGCGGTCCTTGAGGGGGGCGACGATGAGGATATGGGGCAGGGAGCCCCCGGAGGGCGGCTTGCCGTCGCGCCCTCGGACGTGCTCCACGACCTCACCCCCACGAGCGGTGCCGTTGTTGAGCCCCCGGCGCCCGAGGTGGTCGAGGCCACCACGAACTGGGTGCGGGTCAACCAGCAGGTCGCCGCGATCATGGAGGAGCGCCAGCGGCGCCAGACACAGGCTGAGCTGCGCGCCGCGTATCTCGATGAGGCGCTCACGGCCTAGCGCGCTGCGCTGGAGGACTGCTGGGCGGCGTACGACGAGCGGGTGTTCCGCGGCGAGGAGGAGTACCGGCTGCAACGCGACGAGACCGACCGCCGGATCAAAGAGCTTGAGCGCCGCCGTACCGCGACGCTTGAGGGATTCGCAAAGCTGGGGGGTCGTCCGGCCGGGGCCGGTGACCTACCCCGGCACCGCCGCGGTCTCGTCCCCGGACGCGCCGGAGGACCCGGGTGTCGGGCGATGCGCCAGGACCCAGCGGTCGAGCGCGCCGTAATGGACTAAGTCAATGGCCCTATGAGCGCGCCAACGGCCGCGAGCGGGCGGACATCTCCCAGCGCCGTGACGGCACCGGCTTCGACATCCGCTCGCTCGGCCCGATCCCGGCCACTGGCGAGCGGGAGGTCCGCCGGATCGAGGTCAAGGGCCGCTCCGCCCCGACCGGCGACGTCGGCCTGTACCGCACCGAGTGGTTCGCCGCGCAGCGGTTCCGCGGCGGCTCCTGACTCTACGTCGTCTACGGGGCTGGGACCGGCGATGAGCGGCTGGTGGTGATTCGCGATCCGTCCCTGCGGTTGCGTGGTTCAGATCACCGGCTACCGGGTCCCCGCGGCCAGCATCGAGGCCTATGCCCATTAGGGATAGCTCGCATGTCATAGAACAGTTTTCGCTCTATGACGTGCGAGCTTTGCCATGGCAAAGGCTCGGCACGCGGAATTGACTGATCTCGTCGTGTTCTCCGGCTCGGTTGACGGACCCGATGAGCTTCAGGAGAAGCGTGAGCTGCAAGGCCGTCTCCGGTAAGCAGCGGGCAAGGGTACGGGAGGGACGGCTCTGGGGGCGTGACGGCCCTCTTATGGGGGTGAATCGCCCCCCTCACCGTACCCGGCCTATGCGGTAGGCTCCGAGCACTCATTATCCGATTCGCGCATAAGGGCAGAGTGGGATGCCGCCAAAACCACGAGACCAATGGGTACCAAACGATAAGCTTCGGGCTGCGCGGGAGCGGGTCTACGGCAGGAAGAGCCGTACTCCCTTTGCCAATGCGGTCAAGCGGCGGTGTCGTGCCCGGTACGGCGGGGGCTGTGGGGTGGATCACCGTACGGTGCGCAGATGGGAGGACAGTCAGTGTGTCCCCGATGTTTGCCACCAGGAGGTGATCTGCGAGCTTTTCGGGGTGCCGTGGGAGGAGCGGGATTAGTTGGGGTTCCCCGTGGGGAACCGCGGCGAGCCAGTATTCGATGCGGCGCTTGGCAATGCGCAGGTCCTCGATGAGCTTGCTCGCGAGGTTTCGAAGCGATTGGCTCCTGTCAAGGGGCAGTGCCCGGCGGGCGGATGCCAGAATGGCGCGGCAGGATCGGTAGGGAACGGCAGATCATCCCGGGAGGGAGGAAAAGCGAGAAGGCGCGAGCTGCTGCGGTTGGTCAAGGTGTTCGCGTGCACCCCAGCGCCGCTGGATGCCTTGGAGCGGTTCGCGGCCAGCCTGCACCGGCCTAGTGCGGTTGACGAGGCGCTGGTTCGCGATGTTGAGCGGTTGATAGCGGCGGTTGGCGCCGCCTATGACACCACAACTGCCCGGAAGCTGCTGGTACCGGCTCGGCTTTTGGTGGAGCGGACGACGCGGTTGCTTGATGGCTCCATGTTCTCCGGGGAGCGGGAACGATTGCTGCGCTGCGCCAGCGAGGGATCGTTGGTGATCGGGTGGTTGAGGTTCAATCTGGACCAGCGGGCCGATGCCCGGGCGTCTTTTCTCCTCGCGCAGGGGCTGGCGCATGAGGCGCGTGATGATGTTGTACAGGCGCGGGCGCTCGGGGCTATGAGCTGCGCGTACTCCACGACCTATCAGGGCGGCGCTGCCGGCAAGGCCCTCGAGCTTGCCGTGCAGGCCAATGCGGTCTTGCCTGAGCATGCGCCGGCTGGCGTCTGCTCGTGGCTGGCGATGCGTGAAGCGGCTGAGCATGCGGCTTCACGCCACGCATCTGAGTATCAGCAGCTGGCGGAGCGAGCTGAGGGGGCCGTATCCCAAGCGCAAAGTGAGCTAGGGGTGTTTGGCGCTTGGGACGATTCGTTCCTGAACGGTCATAAGGGAAAGTGTCTGTGGCTGCTTCAGCAGCCAGCTGCGGCGGAGCAAGCCTTGCTGGCAGGACTTACGCATGCTTCACTTGCCCGGCAAAAGACTCAGATCGCAAGGAACCTGGCTACGGTATATGCCGTGCAGGATGATGCAGAGGCCGCTTGCGGTATGGCCAGGCAGGCGCTCGGCTTTGTCCTTGATATTCGGTATGTGCTCGGCCTGCAGCGCCTCTTGGTAGTACGAAAAGGATTCCCTGGCGAGTGGGCCAATCTGTCGTATGTGCAAGAGCTTGACGAGCAGCTGCGGTTGGCGATGAGGAAGCTCCGGGTGAGCTAAAGGGCAGCGGTAAGAGCGTTCTCGCCTGCGCTGGACAACCAACCGCATGCTGGTCGGGAGAGGGATCAGTGAGACCGCACGAGCGGCGGCTGATCGAGGACATGCTGCCGATCGCGGCCATCAATGAGGTCGCCGCGAGTGAGAAGGCCGGCGGGCGCCTCGGTCACGACGTTGCACCTGTGGTGGGCGCGCCGGTTCACGATGCTGTGCGATTGGGCGGTCCGGAGGCGGTCATCGACCAGGCGCGGCGCGAGGTGCTCGTCGCCAACGGCGGGGTGCCGCCGAAGGTCCTCGACCTGTTCGCGCGGGTGGCGGGGCGATCCCGCTGGAGGCTGCGCGGCTTGGCTGCGAGGCCACCGCGGTCGAGTTGAACCCCGTCGCGCACCTGATCCAGAAGTGCATGCATGCTGGAGTACCCGCAGCGCTTCCCTGGGCTCGTCGGCGGCACGTCCAAGATGATCGTCGGGGCCATTCTCATGAAGCAGCAGACCCCCTTGCCGGTTGTGGCCCTGCTCGACAACGACGTGATGGGCCGGGATGCGGCCGAGAGGCTCGTCGACTGGTTTGACTTCAGTAAGAAGCAGGAGATCCTGTCGTACACAGAGGTCCTCGATGGCTGGCCGATCGATGTCGAGGCCAAGGATCTGTGGCCTGACCCGCTGCTCCAGCGTTTGTCGATGAGTAGGGCGAGGAGGCCGTGCTGGCGGAGAAAATCCACCGTAAAGAGTTGAACGGCTGGCACTACGGCTTCAACGCCACTGGCAAAGACCTCATCGGCCCCTTCCTTCACTGCACTGCCAAGGCCGCCGTCACCAAATGGATCGAACTCTTGGTCCTGCTCCGCAAACGGCTGGAGCTCGGCCTCAACTGAAGATGTCCCGCAGGCAGCTGAGGGCTGGACAAGGTGCTCGCTTTGAGCTGACCCGTCTGCTATGATTCGAACATACGTTCTAGTTCGATCGGATCTAGGGAGGTGGTCATGGGCGAGTTGCGATCAGCCGTCGACGTCCTGGCCGCCCTCGACCTCGACGAGTTGGACAACGCCACGCTGGGCGAGCTGATCGTGGAGACGTGCCGCCAGCGGGACCGGTTAGATGGGCTGTGCCACCGGCTAGTCAGCGAGCACGACCAGCGGCTGGCCTGGAAGGCCGACGGGGCGCGGTCAGAGAAGCAGTGGCTGGCTGACCGTTGCCGCATGAGTCCAGGCGAGGCGGCATCCCGGGCGAACACTGCCCGCAACTTGGACCGGCTGCCTGAAACCGCCCAGGCGTTGGCCGATGGGACGATCAGCGCAGGGCAGGCTCGTGTGGCCGCGCAGGCGGTGCGGGATTTGCCAGGCGAGGCGTTGGCGGGGTTGGACCAACTGGTGGCTGACACCGGGGCGGCCACGGACGCGGCGGGGCTGCGGGCGGCGGTGGATGACTACTCACACCGTGTGGCTGCGGACAGCTTGGCGGCTCGGCAGGAGCGGGCGTGGCGGACTCGCCGGCTCAACGCCACTCGGACCGCTGATGATGGCGGCGCGTTGGACGCCAGGTTGGACAAGATCGGCCTGGAGACGGTGCTGACCGCCCTCGCGCCGTTGGCCGCGCCGCGTGGTGAGGACGATGACCGCACCCCAGAGCAGCGGCGCGCGGACGCGCTGGTCGAGTTGGCACGGCGCAGCTTGGACGGCGGCGGGCTTCCTGAGACGGGTGGGGTCCGCCCGCACGTGACCGTGGTGGTGGACCTGCCCGCCTTGTTGGGCGAGCCGGGCGCTCCGGCTGCGCAGTTGGACCGGTTGGGCGCGATCAGCGGGGACGCGGCGAGGCGGTTGGCGTGTGACGCAGGGATCTGCCGGGTCATCACCAACGGCCGGTCGCAGATTTTGGACGCTGGCCGGTCTACCCGCACGGTGACTCCGGCCCAACGCCGGGCGCTGGCCGTCAGGGACGGCGGCTGCGTGAAGTGCCGCGCGCCGGTCGCCTGGTGTGAGGCGCACCGACCGCGCCAACCTCCCCCACCCGCCCACCCCAAAGGAATCGATCTCGGCCCGACCGATTTGGACAATTTGTGCTTGCTGTGCTGGGGTGCCACAGGGACGTGCAC
>Ga0081538_10000074_pt1 | contig 94347 bp, 84 predicted proteins | sample TabmetS5T2R1_FD_71022 | JGI IMG/M metagenome (GOLD analysis project Ga0081538, IMG submission 71022) | Tabebuia heterophylla rhizosphere microbial communities from the University of Puerto Rico - S5T2R1 | ecosystem: Host-associated > Plants > Roots > Rhizosphere ... | reverse complement strand
GCTTCTGCAATGCCCGTCAAATGACCGCTCCAGAGGCCTATATCCGTTACTCCCCAGAGATCTTCACCGCGGAGGGAGAGGTTGTCGACGAGGCGGTGGCGGCGTTCCTCAGCAACTTCATGAATGAGTTCCGCACCCATCTCATGCGGGTGCTTACCGTCATTCCGCGCCCGTAGCCACTCACTGGGGCCGTGCAGGTGCTCTCAACGCGTTATTTGCCTAGCCTTGTGCCATGGCCGTTAGGGACTGGGGTGACCGGCCGCTGCTGCTGGCGGTCGACGCTGATGCCCGTCTGCTGGGAAGGATCGAGGGGGAGCTGCAGCGGGCGTTTGGATCGGATTTCCGCGTCCGCGGGGAGCTTTTCCCCCAAGACGCCATAAGGACACTCGAGGAAGCCCGTAGCCGCCAGGAGCGGGTGGCTGTTGTGTTGGTCGACGACTCTTTGCCCGATGACGCTCGCGCGGAGATCTACGAGACCGCCAGGAGCCTGCATCCCAATGCCCGGCGCGCTTTGCTCGTACCGTGGGGCGCCTGGAAAAATCCTGAATCGGCGCACAAGATTTTGCGCAGCATTGCCGTTGGCGACATCAGCTACTACGTGCTCAAGCCATGGATAACCCCCGACGAGTTGTTCCATCGCGTCATCGCCGAATTCGTTCAAGAGTGGTCCCGCAGCGAACCTACGAACTTTCGGGAGGTCGTCGTCGTTGCCGCCCAGCACAGCGGTCGCGCCTATGCGGTCAGCGACCTGCTGAACCGGAACGGTATCCCCCACGCCTTTCGCGCCCGTGCTTCCGAGCTCGGCCAAACTGCACTCGCTGATATGGGACATCCTGAGGGTGAGGTCGTGGTGTGGATGCCAGCCATCGGCGGCACCACCCTGATTGATCCAACTGACGCAGAGATTCTCGAGGCTTGGGGTATTCCCACCACCTTGCGAGATGTTGATCATGAATTCGATTTGCTGGTCGTTGGCGCCGGACCTGCTGGGCTTGGAGCGGCCGTGTATGCCTCCTCCGAAGGGGTCCGGACCATCGTTGTCGAACGTGAGGCAATTGGCGGCCAGGCCGGAACCAGTTCCCTAATTCGGAACTACCTCGGCTTCTCCCGGGGATTGAGCGGCGCTGAACTGGTGCAGCGCGGGTACCAGCAGGCCTGGGTCTTCGGGGCCCGCTTCGTTGTTACCAGGGAAGTCGAACGCCTTACGCCCAAGGGAAGTGGTGGCTTCGTAGCTCAAATTGGAGATGTTGGAGAAGTCAGCGCACGTTCTGTGGTGATCGCGACTGGCGTGTCATATCGGCGCCTTGGGGTCCCCAGCCTGGAGGCACTTAGCGGTCACGGCGTGTATTACGGGGCGAGCGTGTCGGCTGCCCAAGCACTCGCCGGGCTGCGGGCCGGTGTGATCGGGGCCGGCAACTCTGCAGGCCAAGCCGCGCTGCACCTGGCACGGTATTGCGCATCAGTGCACATGATCGTTCGAGGCTCCAGCCTCGCAGACAGCATGTCCGCGTACCTGGTCGACGCCATCTCCGCACTTCCCATGATCAAGGTGCACCTACGCACCGAGGTGGTCGGCGGCCACGGTGATGGACAGCTGGAATGGATCACCCTGCATAACCGCGACACTGGCGAGGAGCAGCAATTGCATCTGGAGAGCCTCTTCGTCATGATCGGGGCAACGCCTCGGACGGACTGGCTGCCACCTGAAGTTGATCATGACCAATATGGTTTCTTGTATACCGGAGCCGATGCAGCCGCCTGTGTTTCCTGGAGACTGGAACGTTCACCGCATCCGCATGAAACCAGCGTCCCCGGATTGTTTGCCGTAGGCGACGTGCGAGCCGGCTCGGTAAAACGGGTGGCATCCGCCGTTGGGGAAGGATCGGTAGTGGTCTCTGAAATCCATCAGTTTCTAGCTGCGCCGCAGGCCTAAAGTGACTGAGTCCAGCCGCCGTGGCACCCGGATAGTTCTCACCGCCCTGGTGTTGGCGGTGCCATTGCTCGGACTCCTTTTGCTTCTGCTGCGACCTGACTTCGATCTTCGTTGGGAGCATCACCCTTTACATTTCTGGTTGGTGCTGATCACTGCCGTCATCGCAGCCGTGCTGGCCTACGCCACCGGTGAGGCCGCTGTACGTCGCGGAGATGCCCGGCTGCTTTATGTGTCACTTGCTTTCTTGTCCTCCGCCGGTTTCCTTGCTCTACATGCACTGGCGACCCCAGGTGTGCTGCTGGGCAAGAGCAACACAGGCTTTGCGATAGCGACGCCAGTTGGTGTCGCCATCGGTTCCGCATTCGCAGCGGTGTCGACAAGAGACTTCTCAGGCGACGCCGCGGTACGAAACGTGCGTATCGGGAAGCGTCTGCGATGGGCGCTGCTGGGCCTGATGGTCCTTTGGGGAGTTTGGTCTCTTGCCGGGCTGCCGCCACTCAATCGGCCGCCGCAGTTCGCGGAGAGTTTTCCGCTAGCGCTTGCCGTGCCAGCGGTGCTGCTCTACGCAGCCAGCGCGGTGCGATACGTCCAGTTATGGCGCCGCCATCCCTCGCTGATGCTTTTGGCGGTGCCGGCGGCTTTCATCTTGCTAGCTGAGTCCATGATCGCAATGGCCTTTGCACGCAACTGGCGCCTCTCCTGGTGGGAGTGGCACGTGCTTATGCTCGTGGCGTTTGCGCTCGTGGCATTGAGTGCACGGGCCTCCTGGCGCGAGGAAAGGTTTGCCGAGCTTTACCTACCGCAAACCAGTGCCGGAAGTCGGGAGATCAGCGTGCTGTTCGCCGATCTGCAGGGTTTCACCTCATTCTCAGAGACTCACGAGCCTGATGAAGTAGCGCGAATGCTCAATGAGTATTTCGCGGTTGCCGTGCCGGCGGTCGTCACGCCGTACGGCGGCGACATTGACCGCATCATCGGTGATGCCTTAATGGTCACGTTCAACAAGCGTGGTGATCAACCTGATCATGCCGAGCGGGCAGCAGGCGCTGGACTTGCTTTGCAGGATGCGACAGCGCGCCTCGCAGAGCAGCATCCCGACTGGCCGCGGTTCCGCGTGGGAATCAATTCCGGGGAGGTTTCGGTCAGTTTGCTGGGTGCCCAGGGTGGACGTACCCACACAATCGTCGGCGATACGGTCAATGTCGCTTCCCGGATCGAGGGCCAAGCTCCTACCGGAGGTGTGGCGATCGGCCCAGACACTAAGGCGCTATTGCCTGAGGCCGTCACTACACCGCTTGGTCGCCTGCAACTGAAGGGCAAGCAGGAGCCACTTGAGGTGCACTTGCTGACCGCCCTACGGAGAGAGACCCAGGTCTGACGTCCCTGCCCCGCTGGCCATCAACCGACGCATCCCGAACCATCAGCTGCGCTTCCTGAGCTTGTCAACTGCGTGCCCTGAACTCGTCGAAGGGCGCGCCCGGGAGCTCTACTCCACTTCGCACTAAATGTGGTACCTGCATCAGCTGCAGCTGATGCCCAGAGCGAGTAAGCGATGCAATGTGGTTGGTAGGAAGCTCCCGAGGGCGCACTTACCTTGCCACGTAGCCCAGATGCAGACGGCATAGCCCGGGGCGTACCGTCAGACAAAAAGTGAGGAGGAAGCCACTCTGATGTTGTCGGAATTCACACCCGTCGCTACCTTGCCGACGGCAGACCTCTCCAGGGCCCGCAGCTTCTATGAAGACACACTCGGGTTTGCGCCGGGAGAAGATGCCATGGGCGGCGTTACCTACGAGTGCGGTGACGGCGTGTTCTTCGTGTACGAATCCGAATACGCGGGGACAAACCAGGCGACGGCAATGAACATCAACGTTCCGATGTCGGCCTTTGACGCCGAGATCGGCGCACTGCGGGAGAAGGGCGTGACATTCCAGACCTTCGAAGCGGAGGGCTTGGATTGGAACGATGGCGTCGCGTCAGTAGGCGATGCCATGAAGGCTGTTTGGTTCACCGATTATGACGGCAACATCATCAACGTATCCGCCGGCGAAATGTAGCGGGCCGACTCTAAAGATCTTGGTGTAGGCGGCACGTTCCCCCGGCAACGTCCGTGGCTGGGGTGGCCTTAGACTCCAACGGCATGGAGTATCGATATCTCGGCCGATGCGGCCTCCGTGTCTCAACCATCACTCTCGGCACCATGGGCTTTGGCGGGACTGGCTGGGCTACGCCTGTGGGCCAGATCGACGTCGAAGGGGCGCGAAAGCAGATTGGCCTGGCGCGCGACGCCGGGGTCAATCTGTTCGACACTGCGAACTCATACTCCAGCGGCCTATCCGAGGAGATCCTGGGCAAGGCGCTCGGCTCAGACAGGGATGAAGTGCTCATCGCCACTAAGGTGCGGCAGGCGATGGGCGATGGTCCAAACGACGCCGGGCTGTCTCGGCACCATCTCATCCGTGGTGCTGAGGACAGTCTGCGACGGCTCGGCACTGACTACATCGATCTCTACCAGGTACACGGGTGGGACGGGCGGACCCCGCTTGAGGAGACCCTGCAAGCCCTCGATGACCTGATCCGGTCCGGCAAGGTGCGTTACATCGGCTGTTCGAACTTCTCCGCGTGGCATCTGATGAAGGCGCTCTGGATCGCCGATCGCGAGGGGCTCACATCGTTCGTCAGCCAGCAGCTCTACTACTCACTGCAGGCCAGGGACATCGAGAACGAGCTGGTGCCCCTGGCTGTTGATCAGGGCTTGGGCATCCTCGTTTGGAGCCCGATCGCCGGCGGGTTGTTGTCCGGTAAGTATCGCCGCGACGTGGAGGCTCCGGCCGGCAGTCGGCATCTAAGCGAGTGGAGCGAGCCGCCGGTGTACGACGAGGACAAGCTCTACGACATCATCGAGGAACTGGTGGCAATAGGTGCCGATCACGGCGTCTCTGCAGCCCAAGTCGCGCTCGCATACACCATGGCCAAACCAGCCGTCACCTCGGTGATCGTGGGGGCGCGCACCGAGGAGCAGTTGGCGGACAACCTCGCTGCAGCCGATCTGACGCTGTCGGAAGAGGAGCTCGATCGGTTGGATATGGTCAGCGCGCAACCGCTGCCCTATCCGTACTGGCACCAGGCCAAAACGGCCGGTGGCCGGGCAAGTGCAGCCGATCTCACTCTGTTGGCACGTCACATCGAGGGCTGAATCGCCCGCTCAGACGTTGAGCCGTTTGGCCGGAGCCGAGCGACCATTTCACCACGACTGCGTACGCCAACCTTGGCGAACATCGACTTCAGATGATCTTGCACGGTATTGGAGGAGATGAAGAGGCGTGCGGCAATATCGGAGGTCGAGCGGCCGGCGATCACTTCCTGGCAGATTTCGCGCTCGCGCGGGGTGAGACCGTACGCCACAAACAGCAGGCTGATCAATTGATCACCGCTCGCTGGCTCGATAGTGACGGCTACTTGATCTTCCTCTCCACCGATCAACGGACTGGCCTCGAGAATGGCCCACTGGCCGCGAGCGTGTTGCAGCCGGGCTCGGAAACTGCCCGAACGTGCGCTGCGAGCGCCAGATGCCATGACCTGCATCATCAGCACGAAGCGGTCAGGCGCGATTTGATCAAGCCGCCGCTGCCATTCTTGGGCCGCTTGGGTTGCCGCGCGTAGCTCGCCGCGTTGATCGACGACAACGATGGCCGGCTGGCCGCCCGGCATCAGCTTGAGGAGTTCAGAGCGCACCGCCAACCTAGTGGCGGCGGCGACGGCAGGTGCCACCCCGATGAGGAAGTCTGTTTCGCGGTCGGTGAAATCTCGGCCCGCCCGCACCATGCCTGCGGCGCCCCAGCAGGCCGCCTCAGCGAGGAAGGGCACCCGAAGCTCCTGGTTTACCCCCATCGGCCGCCATACCTCGTTGAACCTAATGCTGCGCTTGCGGTCCCGGTCTGGTAGATCGGAGAGCTTGGCGATCGGTTGCTTGCGAAGCGCCAGGGTGGCAAACCTGTGAGGCTCGTTGGCTGAGTACTCTGCTTCGGCCAGCCGGCGCTCGTACTGCGGCGCAACCTGGGTACCGGTGAAGCCGCTGACCGCCAGCGTTTCCGGGTCGAGAGTTGCCCAGCAGGTCATGTCGCTGCGAACGGTTGCGTCGATGAGCCGGATCGCAGCGCTGTGCAGGTCGCTCACCCCGATCCCAGAGGCCGCGAGCGCCGCTATATCTCGGCGGGCGCGATTGGTCCGCTCTTCCCACACGCTGGAATTGTTTCACTGTTCCGCCAAACGACCATTCCCAGAATTCTGGGATCGACTCCCGTCAGGTGGCGAACCTAGCGTCATTGGCATGACACATCTGGTTCAACATACGGCCGCCGGCGAAGGCGTCGAGCTTGCGACGGGGGATGCGATCGTCACTGTCAAGATCGATGGCGCACACACAGACAACAATTACGAGCTATTCGAAGTCGATGCATCGCGCGGCCCGACGACGCCACCGCACACCGAAGGATGGGCAAAAGCCTTCTACGTCCTCAACGGCCGCATCATTGTCCAGGTTGAGGATGAGGCCGTCGATCTTGGACCAGGCTCGTCGATCACGATTCCGCCGGGCGCCTTGAACACGTTTACGGTGCTGACCCCGACGGCGAAGTTCCTGGCACTCAGCCTGACTGGTGGCATGGGCCGATTCTTCTCCGACCTTGACGCGACTGTGCCTCATGGCCGTCCAATGGAGGAAGCTGTGCCAGCGTTTCAGGAGGTCCTCAGTCGCCACGACGTGACCGTGCCCGACTTGGACATGGCCGAGGTGGAGCCTGTTCCGTGACCGTGGTCGTGTGGATCTTCGCCCTGCTTACGGCACTGGTGCACATCACTGTCTTTGCCTGGGAGACCCTGCTGTTTCAGAGGCCTGCTGTGCATCAGGGCGTGTTTGCCATTCCAACAGCCGATGTCCGACCCGTCCGACTATGGGCATTCAACGTCGGCTTTTACAACCTATTCATTGCGTGCGGTTTGGTTGGCGGCGTCATCACATGGATGACTGGCAATGAAGCTGTTGGTCGCGCGCTGGTCATCTATCTCTGCCTCTTCGCCTTACTGGCCGGTATCGCGCTCTTCGCCTCTGACCGGCTGGCCATGAGTCGGCCACGAGGCAAGGGTGTAGGCGGAGCGTTGGCTCAGGCGGTGCCCCCGCTCATCGCCCTGGTGGCCGTAGTGCTCTGATTCGCCCCATTTTGGGCATGGGCCGATGCCGACGGGCACAATGTGGACCATGGCCCGCACCAGTGATCGCGTTCGCGCAATCGTCGTCGCAGTGACGGCCGTTGCTCAGGCAGTTGCAGCTCCGCTGACCAACTGGGCGCTCGGACAGACGGCGACCACCGGCGCCATATCCGACGCCAATATCAGCTCCGTGACCCCGGCTGACTACGCCTTTACGGTGTGGGGCTTGATCTATGCGGCCTGCTTCGCCCTCGCCATCTATCAGCTTTTGCCCAGTCAGCAGCAGCGTGCGGTGCACCGGCAGACGGGTTGGTGGTTAGCCGGTGCGTTTTTCTGTGCCGCGCTCTGGGTGCCCATCTTCGGTACGCGTAGTCTCTGGCTCGCGCAGATCTTGATCTTGATCTTGGTGGGTTATCTGGTCGTCGCCGCTCGAAGCTTCGTGGTGCTGGGGCCGGCGCCGACGGCCGCTGAGGAAGTCTTCCTTCGCTTGCCAGTGATGATCTATCTCGGGTGGGCCACGTTGGCGGCGGCCGCGGGCTTTGCGGCAACCTTCCGCTCTTGGGGTATGCCCGCATCCGCCCGCTGGGTGAATGCGATCGGCACCCTGCTGCTGGTCGGCGTGTTGGTCGTGTCGTTCCTGGTCGTGTTCCGGCTGGTTGCTGTCCTTGGCTTCCTGCTGACTGCCTGCTGGGCGCTGTTCGCCGTCATCGTGGCTACGGACTCGAACTCAATTCGTAATGCTTCGGTGCTCGCCATCGTGATCATGGTGGCTGTAGTCATCGGCCGAACTGTTCGCAGCACGAATCGTCGTGCAGTGCTCTTCGGGTGATCGGCCGCTTCTGAATGTGCGTAGAGCTTCCTCGAAGCGCGGCAGCGCCGGGTGCCCTTCGACACGCCCAGGGCACTCATCCCGTGACGCGGTAGTGGAGATAGATCTCTCCTCGTTGCTTTGCATCTGACTATTTGGGCCACCACGCATTGACCAAGGCCTTACGCACCCAGGCACCTGATCGATAACCTCGGTGAACACTCGGGGAACTCTCTCAGGCCATCGAGCGGCACCTTGATACGCCGATGCGTCGGCGAACCGCGAAGGGAGAAACCGTGTCCAGTATCACCGATGCTTCCAGCTCATCCCTGTTGTCGCCGCAGGCGCTCAGCGTAGTGCAGGCAACTGCACCCGTCGTAGCGGCACATGCTGATCAGATCACCGCGCACTTTTATCCTCGGATGTTCAATGCATACCCCGAGCTGCTGCGCGTCTTTAACCAGGGCAACCAGGCCACCGGTGTGCAGAGCAAGGCCCTCGCTAGCTCAGTTGTGGCATACGCAGTACAGCTGATCGATCCGGAGGCGCCCTCGTTCGACCACGTCATGCGGCGGATTGCCTACAAGCACGTCTCCCTCGGAATCCGACCAGAGCAGTACACCATCGTCGGCGAGCACTTGCTTGCCTCCGTCGGTGAAGTGCTCGGCGATGCTGTGACGCCGGAGATTGCCGCAGCCTGGAGCGAGGTGTATTGGCTGTTCGCGCTCCAGCTGGTCGCGGAGGAGGCCCGGCTTTACCAACAAGCAAAGGTCGACCCTGCTCAGCCGACCCGTCCCTACCGCGTGGTCCGCCGGATAGAAGAAACCGCCGACGTCATTTCGCTGGTTCTCGAACCGACCGATGGTGGTTCTTTGCCTGCCATTGCGCCGGGTCAGTACGTCTCGGTATTCGTCGACCTGCCCGACGGCGATCGGCAGCCACGCCAGTACACGGTGTCCTCCACTGCGGTACGAACACGTCTGCAAATCACGGTACGGCGCGTACGTGGCCTGAACGGCGCACCTGACGGTCGGGTTTCCAGCTATCTCCATGATCAGGTGAACGTTGGGGACGTGCTGGATGTCAGTGCTCCGGCTGGTGACTTCGTGCTGACTCCGACGGAGTCGCCACTCTTGCTGGCCAGCGCCGGCGCCGGCATTACTACGGTGCTGCCGATTGTGGAGCAGATCGCTCGTACCCAGCCGCAGCGCCAGGTGATCGTCGCTCACGCCGACCGTCGCGCCCAAGACCACGCGCTGCGTGACACGGTGCTGCATCTCGGTCGGGAGATCGACAACTTCACTTCCTACACCTGGTACGAGACCCTCGATGAGGGCGACACACGATCGCGCGAAGGCTTCATGGACCTGAGCGATCTTCCACTCCCGGAGGAAGTTCAGGTCTTTACCTGCGGTCCGCTCCCGTTTATGCGGCATGTCAGATCGACACTGCTGGAACGCGGTGTGCCTGCGGCCCGGATTCGTTATGAAGTCTTCGGACCCGACCTGTGGGCTGCTCAAACCTCGCCTGATTCGTAGCACCGAGGCAGTGGTCGATCTTGCCATGGCTCGCCAGGTCTGTGCCCTGAGCAGTCTGCGCCCTGAACCTGTCGAAGGGCGTGCTTCGACAGGCTCAGCGGGCAGTTGCGGCTAGCGCAGCAGTAGTGCTGGAGCTGATCCTGCGGTTGCCGAACAGCCTCAACCACAGGCCGGCCAGCTTTCCCTTGATGCCGTACCCCTTGCGAACTGCCGTGACTTCGATGCGGCTGCCGGTGCCATCGGGCATGATCGTGTAATTCCAGCCGCTCCCAGGGCCCCAGATGTTGGAATTCAACGTAACGGCGGAGACGGTGCCAGCCGAGGCGTCCCACGTATAACGCTCTCGCTCCCAGCCGATTCTGTTGCCTTCGGTGATTTCCGCCCAGCCATCCCCCTGGTTGTGCACTGTCAAGTTGCTGCGTGAAATGCCTGGCCAGTTATTGACCCTCTGAGGACCGAAATCGATCAGTCGCTGGAGAGCTTCCTGAGGTGGGAGGGGAGAGGTGACGGAGACGTGCAGGACGGGCAACAGTCCTCCTCAGATTCGGTCATCGGGGGAAAGTGGTCGCAACCGCCACCATATCCGGGCCGATCTCATGCCGTTTCTGACCACTTGCCGGAGCAAGGGGGAGCAGGTCAGCTCGGCGCGAAGTCGATGATCTGGTACTCGGTGGCTGGAGTCTCCCGAGCCGCCCGGCAGGTCAACTGGGCATCAGCTCTGCGTACCGACAGCACGTGTACCCGCACCATTTGTTGCAGAGGTTCGACAACAAGATCAACAAACGTCTCCGAGCCGTGCCCGTGATGCGGCCCAATGTGCTCGGTGGCGCGGACGGTGACATCTGAGGGCCCGAGCGGACCGTAGCGCTGGTACGCCGCGATGACGGCCGCCTGAACCGGTGGCGCAAACCGGGCCATGCCACGAAGTCGATCAGGGAGCACCGTGCCGCCGAGATGTGCCTCGACGGTAGCGACTGCGCTCTCCGGATCGAGATTTCCGTAGTAGAAGCCATCAGGCAGCACGATCAGATTCGGAGCAAACCGGTCGCCGCCAACGTGGCTGCATTCCCAGATCAGCTCCGGCCATTGGGCGTACAGAGCCGAGGCGACAGGCCGGCCACGAAGTGCGCAACAGACGTCGTGTACGCCGTGCGTACATACCAAGATCATGGGCTCGGACTGTGGGATTACTGATGTGGAGGGACTGACCAAGGCGTCGGCGGCGTCCAACAGGTCTTTATCCTGCTGCCATTGGCCGGTCACAGTCGTGGAGTCCAGCCCTGCAAGGATCCACCGGCGCGGTGCCTGTCGATCGACTCGACCTGGCCGGCGTACCAGCAAGATCCGGGTGTTCGAGCCGGCCCGGCTGGTCAACACCGAAAGCACCTGGGGGTCGATTCCGGCTCCTGCGATTGCTTCGATCCGCCAAGGACCGGGATGTTCCAGCAGCAGCCAGCGGCGCGTCGGTGGTGCTGAACCGGCCAACGGATCGGCTCGTTCTCGCGCTGCGTCCGCGCAGCGGAACGCCGACTCTGGGCGATTCACTCCACGATGACGAGGCCGGCGAGGAGCAGACGGCGAGCAAGATCAAGACCGAGATCCCCGGCTGCGATCACACCCGCCGCTAGCAGGGTCTTGAGCGGCGCAACATCGCTCTCAGTCACCGTCAGGTCGCCGGCCCGGCTACGTACCAGGATGTCAGCTCCGCTGTGATCAACAGAAGCGATCAGATGCCGGCGCAGCACCAGCTGAGTATCGGCGGTGATCGCATCCGCATCGCGAAGCTGCTTGAGTGGTCCGACCGGCGCCGCCCGTTGGCTGGACCGAGCATCGCGGAGCAGCGCCGCAGATATCTGATCAGCATCGGCCTGGTTAACCGCGTCCACTAGTGCCGTGGTGACCAATTCCATGTCTTGGCGCAGCTGACCTGGCTCGGCGACGTTTATGCCAAGCGCCAGAGAGCCGCGTACGGCCGGATTGTTGGCAAGACTCTGCAATGCCTGACGCATAAGTTGCTCGGCCAGCGCATAGCGAGTCCAGGCATGAACGCCAAGCGTGAGGTGGGTACTGACGCCGCCCAGCGCTGTTGCGGCGTGGAGGTATCCCCGCGGGAGATAAAGGCAGTCACCCGGTTTGAGCAACGCCTCGATCAACGGAGTCTCTTGGGCTCGTCTCTCAACCTGAGTCTTGCGATCAGCCCACGGCTGATCACGCAGGGGCGACTCCAGCACCGGTGGATGAATCAGCCAGCGCTTCTCACCCTCGATCTGCAAGACAAAGACGTCGTGCACGTCGTAATGGGCGCTGAAACCTTGGTTTTGGGGCGGAGTGACGTACGCGTTTGCCTGTACCGGGTGGCCAAGCTCGGCGGCGAGTCGCTGGCAAAACTCAAGAATCGGCGGCCAGACGCGATGCAAGGCCTGCAGCACCAGCGTCGAGCCGTCGGCAAAGAGCCGGACGAGCTTGTCGTCGCTGACCTGATCTGCAATTCCCGCCCCAACGCCACCAGGTGCAGTGAATGCCCTGTCGGCGAGGGTGGTGCCGTTTTTGGCGACGCGCAGGAACGGAGTCCGCAAACCGCGCTTGGACACCAGCTCATCGATCGCCTGGGCACTGAGCAGCTCAGCAAAGCCCGCTCCAGGAAGATCATCAGCTGGGGACAGCAACGGCTGCTGTCCCCAGTACTGACTTGCAAACCGATCGCGATCGACGGCAATGAGTCGAGCAAGAGCCAAGGCCTCAGCAGATCCAGCGGGCCTCGGCTCGTCGGCTGTGTAGTGGCTCGTCACTCGAATCGGTCTGCCTAAGCTTTACCGGCTGGCACCGCTGTCTGCACCACCGTCAGCGCCGCGGTCAGCTCCACCATCTGCACCGCCATCTGCGCCACCATCCGCGCCGCGGTCAGCACCTCCATCGGCACCACCATCCGCGCCGCGGTCAGCACCTCCATCGGCACCACCATCCGCGCCGCGGTCAGCACCTCCATCGGCACCACCATCGGCGCCCCCGTCAGCTCCACCATCCGCACCGCCATCAGCGCCTCCATCGGCACCGCCACTACCGCGGACACCGAACCCTCCGCTATCGGCACTGCCATCTGCGCCGCCATCTCGGACACCGGCGATTCCATCGGCACCACCGTCAGCCGGACCCTCCAGGCCGGAGACGCCCTCGTCGGGACCCTGTGTTGACTCGCTCATTAACCCTCCTACGTCGTTGGATGGCCCGCTTTCGAGCCCTGAGACCTCTCGAAGCTGCGCGCGTTGGCACCGCCTGAGCAGCTCAAGAAACTAGCGCCTGAGAGACGCTGTCGCCCTACTGTCCCACTTAGGTCTGATACCCCAACTGGGGGGTGGTACGCGAGTTTTCCAGAGCGCGATTCTGTGAGTAGCGGCGACTAAGGTGCAAAGCGTGGCCGCATCGTGGAATTCGCTTCTCACTCATGAGGCGATCATCCAGATGGTCGGCCACGAAGCTTTTGCTCGCGCGATGGTTTACGCCAAATCGGGCCATGTCTACGACATTGAGGTTGATGCCGAGTCGCTGACTGTGAGGGGCCGGGTCAGGGGCACCGTACGCGACGACTACGCCGTCACAGTGTTCCTGGCAAGTTCACGATCCGGCACGGTGAGCGTCTATCGCAGCCAGTGCAGCTGCCCAGTGGCCATGGATTGCAAGCATGCCGCCGCCGTGCTTATCGTCGCCCGGCATCTGATTGCCGGCAAAGCCGTAGAACGACCGGAGTGGGAGAGAACCCTAGAAAAACTCCTGGCGACATCTCCGGCGCCGGCCCTTGCCGATGTTGCCCCTTTGGCGCTTGAGTTTGGCGTCGAGCGCATTCCCGCGTTTCGTGGCTACCTTGGGCGCCAAGATCTGCGCATCCGCCCAGCGCGTCGTAGTCGTAGCGGGGGCTGGGTGCGGTCTGGAATCTCCTGGGATGATCTTGACTTCGTTGCACGCTCCTACGTCCCCGAGCAGCGCGAGCTGTTGCTGCAGTTCCGCGCGGCCGCTGGTGCGAACGCTCGGTATGCACTGCCTCGCAGCGCGTGGCTCTCCTTGGGCACGGTCAGTAGCGCCTTCTGGGGATTGCTTGACCAGGCCGCTCCGACAGGACTCACGATCCTTACCGCCAAGCCTCTGCTAGGCCCAATACGCACCAAACAGCGTGCGTCGGTGATGCTGGATGCGCGCCGTGACCCGGACCTAGGACTGCTGGTCGGTCCGCGAGTGCTGCTTGATGATCGTGAACTCGAGCTCTCATCCGTCGGTGTCCTCGGCGACCCAGCCCATGGCATCTTCTGCGTTGCCGAGGAGATCGGAGGTGTCCAAGAGCTGCTAGTCGCTCGTCTTGATCAACTGTTGAGCCGGGAACTGCGCCAGCTACTGGTGGACCCGCACTCACTGATGATCCCAGCCGAGGACGAAGATCGATTTCTGACAGAGTTCGTGCCGCGATTGCACCAGAAGATCAACATCAGCTCAGCTGACCGTTCCGTGCGGCTCCCCGATTACGTGGAACCCATCGTCGGTCTGGTCGTGAACTTCCGACCCGAGCACCGCGTACGCCTGGACTGGAGCATGCATTACGACGCCCCCTCGGGCCGCATAACGCATGCGATTGACGACCCGCCGGAGCCGCAAAGCATCCGTGACCTCGCCGAGGAGCGGCGCAAGTTGGCGGCGCTGCCGCTGCCGTACCAAGACATCCCGCAGCTTGCTAGCCCGGACAAAGAGCTGCGGCAGCTCCCGTCCCCTCACGTCCTCCTGGACGGCGCCGCAGCCCTCAAATTTGTCGAGCAGGTGCTACCGCAGCTGAAAGCGGCGGGCGTGCAGGTCAGCCTTGAGGGAGAGGTGCGCGAATACCGCGAAAGCGATTCCAAGCCCAGCGTTGAAGTTGCGGCTGTGGAACGGGTCGACTCCGCTGACTGGTTCGACCTGCATGTCAAGGTATCGATTGATGACGAAGCGGTTCCGTTCCAGGATTTGTTCATCGCGCTTACCGAAGGTCAGGACTTTCTGATCTTGGATACCGGAGTCTATTTCGCATTGGACCGACCCGAGTTCGCCCAGTTGCGGGAGCTGATCGAGGAGTCCAAGTTCCTGCAAGATCATCATCGTCCGGAGCTGACCATCAACAGGTTCCAAGCAAGCCTGTGGGAAGACCTGACCAACTTAGGTGTGGCGATCGATCAGTCGGCTCGCTGGGAGAGCACGGTACGCGGGCTGACTGACGCCTCCTCGATTGAAGATGTCGAGGTACCCGTGGGATTGCGGGCCAAACTCCGGCCCTATCAGCTCCAGGGTTACCGCTGGCTGTGTTTTTTGTGGAGTCATCAACTGGGCGGCATCTTGGCCGACGATATGGGGCTGGGCAAGACCCTGCAGGCACTCGCGCTGATCTGTCACGCCCGTCAGGTTTGCCCCGAGCAGCCACCGTTCCTGGTCGTGGCGCCCACCAGCGTGGTCTCGAACTGGTACACCGAAGCGGCCCGATTCGCCCCGGACCTCCGCGTAATGTGCCTCACCGAATCGGAGTCCAAGCGCGGCGCCCCGTACGGCGAAGCTTTGGCTGCCGCCGACCTGGTGATCACCTCTTACGCGCTGCTCCGGATCGACAACGACAAGCTCACCGAGCTGGACTGGTCAGGAGTGATTCTCGATGAGGCCCAGTTCGTGAAGAACCATCGGGCCAAGAGCTACCAATGTGCCCGCCGCCTAATGGCACCGTTCAAGCTCGCAATCACCGGAACCCCGCTAGAGAACAGCCTTATGGACCTGTGGGCGTTGCTGTCGATTACCGCTCCTGGACTGTTCCCGGATCCCGATCGGTTCTCGGAGTATTACCGGCGACCCATCGAACGCAGCAAGGATGCGATTCGGTTGCACCAGCTGCGGCGTCGCATCCAGCCACTGATGTTGCGTCGCACCAAGCAGAGCGTTGCGGCGGAGTTGCCTCCCAAGCAAGAGCAGATTGTCGAGGTCGAGCTGGACCCAAGGCACCGGCGCATTTATCAGACCCACCTGCAGCGAGAGCGGCAGAAGGTGCTTGGTCTGATCGAGGATCTCGATCGGAACCGCTTCACCGTGCTCCGGTCCCTAACCCTGCTACGCAGGCTGAGTTTGGACGCCGCCTTGGTCGACGAGGCTCACACGGGGATACCCGCGGCAAAAACTGAAGTGCTGCTGCAGGACCTGAACGACCTCGTCGGCGAAGGCCACCAAGCGCTGGTCTTCAGCCAGTTCACCAGCTTCCTCAGCAGAATCCGTAGCCGCCTAAACGAGGCGGAGATCCCGTACGCCTACCTCGACGGCCGTACCCGGAATCGCGAACGGGTGATTCAGCAATTTCGCGACAAGACTGCGTCCGTGTTCTTGATCAGCCTTAAGGCCGGTGGGTTCGGCCTCAATCTGGCCGAGGCCGATTACTGCTTTGTGCTCGATCCATGGTGGAACCCAGCAATTGAGGCGCAGGCAGTTGACCGAACCCACCGAATCGGCCAGACAAAGACGGTTATGGTCTACCGGCTGGTTGCCAAGGACACCATCGAGCAGAAGGTTATGGACCTCAAAGTGCGCAAAGAAGAACTCTTCGAGTCGGTGGTTGGCGGCGAGGCTCTGGCCGGTGTGGAACTGACCGCAGACGAGATAAGAGGGCTTCTCGGGGCGTAGCGAAGTGCTGTAATCTGGTCCGCGCCGTACAGCAAGGAGTCACTTGGGGGCTTGTTTCGAGCATTCAAACACCGGGCCTAATGTCCACTTTTTGACATGTCCAGAAGGTGACAATCCGGCCTGTGGGGCTCGACACGATTTGGTCTCCTTCGCTAATTTCTTGCTGTGTCAGGAGTTGGTTAGCCAACAAATGACGGGCATCGCCCTTCGACAGCGTTCATCTTGAACGTTCCTCTTGGGGGAGGGAACGTCGGGGTGTGGTCGGGTGAGTGGTCTTCATGCTGCCGGTGAGGCGCGAGGAGCGCGCTTCGCAGTCAGCGAGTAGAGCACTCACTGTTTGGCCCACGGCCGCCACGCTCGGGGAATGTGCTCGTGCCTCTCGCCTCTGGTGGGAGGCACGAGTGTTTTTTTCGTCCATGCTTCCGCTGTTGAGAAATTCCTGAGGACTATCCGCGAACTACCGTAGATACCGAGCCTGCGGTGTGCTTCTCGACATCCGTTTGACGTCCTGATCAGCTGGCTCGCATCGGCTAACTTGGCGGCGCCTCAATACGCCCGAACACTGGCGCTATGGACCGAGTGCGCGCACCCTCATAGGCAGCGAGGATGAGACACAGCACCTCGACACCCTCTTTCTCGGTGTGCAGCGGAGGTGTCCCAGAGCGCAAGCAGTCCGCGAAATACCCGATCTCGAGCGCGTAGGAGTCGACTGCGGAGAACTCATAGATCTCGCTGCTCGATCCCCGCTTGGTGAACGTCACCGACATTCCATCGCTTAGCAGCGAGCCAGCCTCTCCTACGATCGAGAATCGCTCGGTGCCAGGTGGTGGGTCGTACGCCCAACTCGTGACCAACTGGCCAACCACGCCGTTGTCGAAGCGGACCAGCATCTGAGCCGAGTCTTCCCCCTCCATGAAACTCAGCCTGTGCCGAGACAGCAGGGCGGTGGCCTCAATCGGCGAGCCGCCGGCGAAATAGAGCATGAGATAGGTCGGGTGATAGCCGGTGTCCATCAGCTCGCCGCCACCACTGGTGACAACGCTCGCGCGCCAACCCATGGTCTCTGGATGGAAGTCGTTGTAGAAGCTGTCAGTGGTACGCACTTCATAGACAGTCCCAAGAGCGCCGTCATCCAATAGCTGCTTCGCCTTGGCTACCGCTGGCAGATAAAGCTGGTTGTGAGCGCACATCAACGTCACACCGGTCGCTCTGACAACTCGCTGTACCAGATCTGCCTCCTCAACCGTCAGGCAGAGCGGTTTTTCACACAAGATGTGCTTGCCTGCCTGGGCGGCGGCGACAATCGCCTCGGCGTGCAGGTGATGCGGCAAGCAGATGTCGACGGCATCGATCTCGGCCTCGACGATCATCTGCCGAAAGTCGGTGTACGCCGCGGCTCCCAACTCAGCGGCGCGTCGGCGGGCGGTCTCATCCGCCACGTCGGCGACGGCGATTACCTCAATAGCGTCGGCGTAGGCACGATAGCCCCGGATATGAGCGTCAACGATGCCGCCGCCGCCCAGCACGCCCACCTTGGTGGTGCTCATGCGGCACCATCCGAATAGCGCAGAGCCGTTCCGCTGGCCGCCGCTACGTTCGCTGCCGATACCAGCCGGGTGAGCTCCACCGCCCGGGTCAGATTGTCATCGGCTCGCGTGCCTTCCTGGATGTGGCTGACCCATTGGCTGATCGGATCTGCTTCGTCCCGTGGCATCGGCTGCGGCCGCCAGGCGTCCTCCCCGGCGCTGCGCATGCTGAGCACATTTTCGATGCTCTGGTACGCCACGCTGCATCTGGTGCCGTGTATCTCGACAGTGAACGGGTCGCGGCTCAGGAATCCGGTTTCGACGACCCCGATCGCACCGCCGGGATAGCGGAGGGTGACGACTGCCTGGTCCTCGACTTGGCGTTTCGTGAATGAGGCGTAGATGGCATTCACGGTGGCTGGGGTAGTGCCGAGAAACAACTGCGTCAGATAGACCGGATGGCATCCAAGATCGCTGAGCGCACCACCAACCGCGGCCGTCGGATCGTAGAAGCGGTCCGGCAGCCACCCGGCGATCGCCCCATCGTGAGACAGCCGGATTCGGCAGAAGGTCAGCTCGCCGAGCCGCCCGTCATCGAGCGACTCGACGATCGCCCGGGCGTATCCGTGGTAAAGCCGGGGAAGTGAGACAACGACGACAAGGCCTGCGTTGTTGGCCGCCGCGACGATTTCTGATGCCTCTGCGACGGTCGGCGCCAGAAGCTTCTCGGTGAACATGTGCTTTCCAGCCTGGATAGCGCGAAGCATGATCGCGTGATGTTGGGTCGTCGCACTGGTCACAGTCACTGCACCGATGTCGTCGCGAGCCAGCAGCTCGTCCAAGTCATCGAGAAAGGTTGCACCGAGAGCATCCGCGGCTGATCGACCGCGCGCCGGGTCGTCGTCCCAGACAGCGACAAGATCGGTGTCAGGGTGCTGCTGAACACGCGTGGCGTACTCGGCTGCATGCACGTGCCAGAATCCAAGAACCGCTACCTTGATCGGATTTGGCACAAGCAGTCCTTTCGTGAGCTTCGATGATGCGCTCGTTGTCACCCGGGGCTCCACCGTAGCGGTGGGCATTGCTGGTCCCGAGACTCCCATGCTCCGGAGACGAGTTTGTCGACTAGGTCTTCCAGGGCAGCCTGGCACGACGGAGACCCTTCGCCTTCTTCCGGTTCTGCCGGCTCCACCACTGAGATCGGTGTCCCGAGAACAACCCTTATTCGCAGTTAGGGTTTTAGTTCGACCCTCAGCCGATGAACCCCGATCAGTAGCGACGGATATAGCTTGGCGAGACGAGCTCTCGTCGGCTGGCCCGCCTATGCAGCAGCCAGGCCGCCAGCACGCCGCCAACCGCGCCGCCTAGGTGCGCTTGCCAACTGACGCCGGCGGTGCCGGGGAGGACACCCCAGATAAGTCCGCCGTACAGAAGTAAGACCATTACGGCTAGCGCAACCTGCGTCGGGCGTCTCGACCAAATTCCGCGCGCGAGCAGGTATGTCAGCCAGCCGAAAATGAGCCCACTGGCGCCCAGGATGATGGTGTTTTCTGGCGTCATTAACCACGCTGTCATCCCCGAAATAATGATGATGATCAGCGACGAGACGAACCAGCGAGCGAGACCGCTGAGGAGCACCAGAAATCCGAGAATGAGGAAGGGCAATGAATTGCTGATGAGGTGGTCCCATCCAGCATGCAGGAAGGGCGCGGTAAAGATCTCCGGCATGCCGTCGACGTCACGAGCATGAATGCCCAGCTGATCCAGCTGGTTGCCGCTCAGCTGATCAAGAAGCTCCAGCATCCAGAGTCCACCAAGCAGCAACAGCATGAAGAGGGCGGCCCAGCCAGGGCGCGGTGCCGTCCGATCGGCCATCGTCCACCTTTCCCGTGTCTTGGTCGTGATGCGGCCACCCAGGCGGCAACCACTTCTAGGTTTCCAAGCCTGCCTGGTACCGCCAAACCAGTCTGCCGATTCCCTCCAACCTGAATCCTGACAGCTGCCGGTAACGGAACGAGCATCCGCCAGCTCGATGTGTTCAGTTGGATGTTTGCAGTCCTGGGTAACCCCTTGGTGGTAAGGAGGAGATCAGCCATGTCGTTCCAAGAATCTCAGCCACTACTCGATCCCGATGATGCGTCCGACAAGCCTGACAACCCTGAGGTTGACCCAGACAGTCCACTGGACCCACCCGAGGACACTGAGCATGTCGACCAAGATCGCCCACTAGACCCGCCTGGCGGCCAGGAGATCCCGGAGAAGGGATAGCGCTGGCCGGGCACAGATCCTGAGGTCAACTGCTCGCGCGTCGCCCAGGCTCGACCGAGCCCCTTGCAGCGGCCCCCGCCATCCTTACGATCTTTCCGCACAAAGCCGGGAATGCTGCAGCAAAAGTCCCTTTGCGCCTCATCTATGCCCATGTGCGCGGAAACGAGTGCGTTCGGCGCAGCGGCCTAGCACTGCTTTCCAACACTGCTTGTCCAAACCGTCCAGCAGTCGATCCCGAATCATTTGTGAGAGTAGGGCGGTATCCGCGGTATCAGCCGACGAGCGGCGCCCTCCGATTATGTGGAGTCTTGTCGGGTTGCACGGCGAGCATGAGGGTTTGGAGATTGCGATGTATACGCCTCCCGAATTGGTGGGGAAGGCTGGTCAATTCGGGGCCGCTGATCTTGTACAGCAGCGCGGCACTGTTGCTGAGCTGGCGCAAGTCTGTCAGGCGTTGGGAGCGGCGATCGCAACTCTGCACACCACAGCCACGCGTGGCTCGTCGGCGCCGCTGGCACCGCGGCCCTGGGTAATCAACCCTGAGCATCGGACGGCGTCAATGAGGAGGGTGCAAACCGGCCTGGGACGCGCGGCGGTGCTCAACGCGTATAGGTGCTCCAGTGACCTACGTGCCGCGGCCCGCGAAGTCAATGAGCGCTGGACAGAGTTGCACTGGATCCACGGAAACCTCATTGCGACCAATGTCCTGGTTGAGCACCAACCGGCGCTGCGGGTTAGCTTCACCGATCTTGAAGGGATGGGCCTTGGAGATCCCGCCTGGGACTTGGCCTCTGCCGTCGACATGATCATCTTGTTGTCGGCACATTGGCGCGCAATGCCACAGCCGCTGGTGGAATATCTTCTCTTGGGCTACCGCCGAGCCGGCGGACTCGGCCGACTCTATCCAGCCATACAGGCGGTACGCGCATTGGCCACTGCCGAATTGGTCGCAGACTCGCCGCTCGAGTCGACAGGCGAGGGGCGGAGCCAGGCTGACGTGGCTGCGTGGCTGGATCGGGCTCGCGGGTACGCCGCTCGAGTCGGTCTCCTGATGTCCGTCGCCTAGGAACCAGGCTGACCTTAGGCCAGCACCGTGGTGCCCAGTAAGCGACCAATCAAGAACGTGGCCGCAAGTGCCAACGCGCCCCCAACAACAACCCGAACCATCGGCCGGAAGATCGGACTGTCACCGAGGTAACCGCCGGTTGCGCCAGTGATCGCCAAGGCAAGCAAAACGGCAGCAAAGGTGGCTGGGATTCGCATCGAGCTGGGGAAGATGATCATCGCTAGCAGCGGCAGCAAACCGCCGATCGTGAACGCAAAAGCCGAGGCGTAGGCGGCCCGCCAGGGGCTCACGATGTCGTTCTGATCGATGTTGAGTTCGACATCCAGGTGCGCCGCGAGAGCGTCGTTGGCGGTCAGCTCCTTAGCTACCTGACGCGCGGTCTGCAGACTCAATCCCTTGTCCTGGTAGAGCTTGGTGAGCTCGACAAGCTCTTCCTGCGGCATGGTCGCAAGCTCCGTCCGCTCTTTGGCGATCAACGCACGCTCGCTGTCACGCTGGCTGCTCACAGAGACGTACTCGCCAAGTGCCATCGAGATTGCGCCGCCGACCAAGCCTGCAACAGATGCGGCGAGAATCGGCGCGAGCAGCGGCGTAGCGCCAGCTACTCCAACCGCAATCGCCGCCACCGACACAATGCCGTCGTTGGCACCCAGTACGCCGGCGCGGAGCCAATTGAGCCGGTTCGCCAGACCTCCGGCGTGCGGCTCCTCGGCGTGGGTGACTTCCGATCCCGTCACGTCGCCGAGTCAAGCACGACACCTAACGATCTGGTAGGGAAGGCTCTCGTCAAGTCCCCTACGGTGCATGCTGTTGATCGGGAGGTCGACAGTGACAGTCGGTTACTCAGGCACGCCGTTGCCGCAAAAGCTCGGCATCAAGCCGGGCATGTCGATCGCGGTACTAATGGCACCACCCGACATTGATGCCATCCTCGGTGAGCTGCCAGTTGGCGTGATAATTAGCCAGCGGCTGACCGGCCACCGCGATCTGGTGTTGATCTTCATCACCCGCCAGGTGGACCTGGTATCTCGGCTTCCTGCGCTGATCAATGCCATCGCACCCAATGGCATGATCTGGGTGGCTTGGCCCAAGCGGGCTAGCAAGATCGAGACTGATATGACCGAGGACGTTATCCGGGAAATCGTGCTGCCCGCTAGCGGGTTGGTCGACGTCAAGGTCTGCGCCATTGATCAAGTCTGGTCAGGCTTGAAACTGGTAATCCGAAAGGAACTTCGCTGACACCGGGGCCCACCGGAACCTCCTGCGGTCCGGAGGAATGAGAGGCATCGCACATGATCTCATCGCGGTTGACGAAGTGGCAGTTGCCGATCTTCTTTCTGCTCGCATTCGCCATCACCTGGTCGGCCCAGATCCCGGCGTACACCTATGCGCACGACCATGGGTCGAGGCTGACAAATGAAGAAAATCTCCTGCACGTCGTCGATTTGCTTCAAGGCGAGCTAGATCTTGTTCTCGCGTCCTATCTGCTCTTGTTCATGTTCTCGTTTGGTCCGACATTGGCCGGGATTATCGTCACAGGCCTATTCAAGGGCAGAGCCGGGCTCGCTGACCTGTTTACGCGGACCACGCGAGTACGGGTAGCTCCACGCTGGCTGCTCATAGTGCTGCTGTTGCCTGTGGCGCTAAGTGTGGTCAGCCTGGCGTTGGCCTTCTTGGCGAGCGGCTTTCAATCCTTTGAGTTCTCACCTCTCGTTCCGTTCTCCCTCTTCATGCCCCTACTGGTTTACATGCTCATCTTCACGGGATTGGCAGAAGAGATCGGTTGGCGTGGCTATGCACTGCCGGAGCTGCAGCGCACTCGCTCCGCCCTACGATCCAGCTGGATCCTCGGCATCGCCTGGGGCCTGTGGCACATACCCTCCAACCTTTACGTTCCCTACCTACGCGGCGAACTCACGCCGGTTGTCGCCCTGACAATCATGCTGGCGCTGACATTCGGAGTGGTGGGATGGACGATCGTGTTGACCTGGATCTACAACAACACCCAAAGCGTCTTCTGGATCATCGTTCTGCACGGCTGGAGCAACACCGTCCAGTCCTATTTAGTGCTGTCCTCCGGCAGCCTCATCGCCCAAGGCATTTACGGTTTCCTCCCCTGGGTCATGGCGCTCTTCCTTCTCAGACGCTATGGCTCCCGGACTCTGACCGGCCGACAGGCAACCAAGCCGCCAGGCTGGGAAACAGCAGACAATCTCAGACGTCCTCCAGCTGCTTAACCGAGCGGCTTTACGCGTACGGTCACATAGCTTGTCAAGACCTCGCTTGGGTCAATCAGGACTGTGCTGTCTGAGATCCGGCGTGCGTCGTGTACACCGTGCGCCGGCCAGCTGCTGCACGGCGTCAGGGACAGAAAGTATCCGGTGCGGTACCAGGGAAAGCTGCTGCGGCCACCGGCCTCCATCGAGTACCAGACATAGGGGAATACCTCGACGTCCCATTCCAGCTCGATCGCAATGTCATGCGATGGCCGGCTGATGCTGATCATCGGCCGGGAGAAGTCGCTCAGGTAGGCCAATCTGGTCTCGCCGGCGTCGGCCTCTGGTAGCAGGCCCAGATTGATCATCGCTCCGGGCCCGTGCGACCGGGGCCATGGCATGAGGTCGTGGTAGGTGATACCGGGGCTGGTTTGTGGATCAGGACGTACGACTGCGGCAGCAGCGTCCACGATGGTTTCCCGACCCAGCAACACGCCTCCTAGCATGAGCTGGCTGCCCCACATTGCCTCGATGCGCTCCCGACCAGCGTTGCGTACCGTCTCGCCGACGGTGATCTCATGGTCGCGTACCGAGATGATCTTGGTGATCTCGAATGGCGAGCGGATCAACCGACCGGCCATCCGGACCGACGACCCGGTGAATTCCCAATCCATCCAGGTCAGGCGTGCTTCCCCGTTATAGCCCCACTCCACGCCGTGTGCTAACACCGAGTCGCCACCGTTGGGAAACAGGGTCTGCCAACCCCCAGCGAGGCTATCGATCATCTGCGCCTCGGGGGTGCCCGGCACAGAATTGCTGCCGCGGGGGCGCAATCCCCAAGGTGGAGACCACAGCAACGCCGCGGCGTCAGCGTTGCGCGTCAACGACGTTATGGTCCCACCCAGTGCAGGGATGATCTCTATGGTGACGGCGTCGCTGGAGAGCCGGAGAATGTCCCAGCCTCGGATGTGTCGTTCCTCCAGCTGGGCCATGCGCTGAGCCTATTGGCAGCACCACCAGCGTCGGGTCAGTCAGGGACCTTCAGCGCCGTCACCGTCTGATTGGAGTCGTCGCTCATCAACAACGTCGCTTCGCTGCGCGGCAGGTCGAACGCAACCGTGCCGCGGACCCGCTCTCCAGGGTGCAACGTGCCGGTGTCCAGCATGGAGTCCCCGGCTCCTTGGATCGCGGTTTCAAACAGCTGACCTGTTTGATCGAAGACTTGGAAGTTGTACGGGTCGTAGTCGACCGCCCCCGAGTCACAGATCAGCTCGACCTCGACTCTGAGATAACTGCCTGAGGTTGGCGGTGTCCGGCCGTCGGTTACCCAAGAATGCCTGAGCAAGATCAACTGTCCACTACCTTCGCTGGTGGTGAACTGGATCCTGTCCCCTTGAGCGCTGAACTGAGGGATGGGTTGCCTGCTAGCGACCGGGGCGCTGATATGAGTGTCGGCGAAGTGTGCCACGAAGCTGGCCGCCGCGACGACGATCGCGACGACAAGGATGACGCCTACCGTGATGAAGTTCGCGCGTCTGGATGCACGGTTGATGGCTGACCCGGAGGAACGCGCTGGAGCGGAGTACGGCTTGATAGGCGGCGTCTCACCTGGGGCGGGCGCCCAGGGCACGAAGGACGGCCCGCTGGGCGTCGGTCCCATACCGGTGCTCTCTGAACCGCTGGGCTCGTCCATTGCGTATCACGGTAGCGCAGGATTTGCCCTCTGCCGACCCCGGGGAGGTCCGCTCCTGCTGGGCGCAGGCGTGCTGAGGCACTTCACGGCTCTCAAGCCCAGGGTCCGCTACGTTTTCATCGTGCCCAGCCCAGCACCCGCCGCCTGGCGAAGGCTGACGCTCGTGACCGGGGTCTCCGGCCTGGCGTGCGTCGTCCTGATCTTCGTGCCGCTGATCGCCGCTTCCGCGCAGGAACCTGACTTCCGCGGCAGCACTGAGGAAGTCATGGCTTTCCTTCGTTCAGTTAGCTCCCCGATTCACGGCTTTCGAACCTTCGTGTTCGTGGTGGGACTGGTCGCCTTCCTGTGGTTCGCTATCTCACTGGCCCTCCTGCTGCGCCGCGTGGAAGGCGATCCGCCATGGCGCTCAGCCATTGCTGCCGCCTCTGGTCTGCTCTTGGTCGCTCTGATCCTCGTTGGAACCTGGGAGGCCGCAATACTGCGGGTAGATGACATTGACCCACAGGTCGCCCGGTACGCCTTTGACCTCGGCAACGCCACATTCGCGAATGCGTGGGTGCCCCTGGGCAGCTTTGCCGCCACTGCTGGCTGGGTCATCATCTCCACCGGGGTAGTCCGGCGCTGGCTGGGCTGGTGGGCACTAGTCTCCGGCGTGGGGCTGGTGTTAGTGCGGGGCGTCTGGACCAGTCAGATCTGGCTCCTGCCGTACCTGCTGTTTTGGGTCTGGGTGATCGTGTTATCGGTGCTGTTGGTAATGGGACGGGTGCAGTGGCCGGCCGAGCTAGCTTCGTCGGCTCGCTCCGGTGAAACGCTCACCTGATCGCGAGCGGCTTCCGCGACTACTTGTTTTGTCCACAGCAGCATCATCCAGCTGATTGCCCATCCACAGATTTACGCTGAAGCGCACGCTTCGGCTTCGCATGCGCAAGCTCTTGGCATGACAGCTTCGAAGGAACCAGCGCAAAGATCAGTACGCCGAAAGGCCGCACGCAGGAAGGCTCAGCGACGTCAGCGACGTCATCGCAAGCGGTCGCCACAGCCAGTGGCCCAGACCCGGCTCACACCGGCTCGGCTCACACCGACCCGGCTCAAGATTCGTCGACCAGATGATCTTCTGGCCATCATCCCGTACATGATCGGATTCCATCCGCAGGAAGACATCGTCACGGTGTTCATTGAGTCCGGTCGGGTGAAGCTCACCACACGTACCGACATTCCGTCGGAATCGGGCGGCGACGAGCTTGCCGACTGGATCGATGCACTTGCCAAACGTGAAGGGGCTGAGGCGCTTGCGCTGGTTGCCTACAGTGCCGCCGCCCTGCCCGCTCAGCGGCTCCTCACCCGACTAATGGATCGGCTCGGTGACCACGACTTGACTGATGTGCTTTACGTCGGACACGGCAGGTGGTGGTCGTTGACGTGTGGTGAGGAGTGCTGCCCGCTGGCGGGCACACCCTACGACTTCACATCCCACCCGATCTCGGCTGCGGCAGTCTTTGCCGGCCTTGGCGTACAGGCGAGTCGGCGTGAGTTGGAGGCGTCGGTCAGCGGCCCGGCGGAGGCAGACCTAGAGCGTTTGGCGGTGCTGACTGAGGCTATTCGCACCGAGCTTGAGCAGTTTGACAGTCCTGTCGCGGTGGCAGAGCTCCTTGTAAGCACCATGGACCGGGCGCTGGCCGATTCTTCTAGTCTGGACGAGAGGAGTTCTCTGCTGCTGGGGTTATTGGTGGCGGACGTCCATGTTCGTGACTTGGCTTGGGCACAAATCAGTCCCAGCGACGCCGAAGAGCATCTCCGGCTGTGGGGCAGGGTGGTTTCGCAAGTGCCTCCGACGCTGGCCGCAGCACCGCTCTGCTTGCTTGGTATCGCCGCTTGGGTGGCCGGCCACGGCGCGCTACTTAACTGTTGCTGTGAGCGGGTCTTGCAGATCCACCCGGATTACTCGATGGGAAAGTTGCTTGCCGACATCAGTGCACGGGCAATTCCTCCCTCGATCTGGCAGGAGATCAGAGACGATATGCGGACTGAGCAAGACGCTAAGTGCGCACCCTTGGTCGGGTAATGGTCGAGCTGGTCGGCTAACCCACCTTGGCGCTGCAACAGCCACTAGGTTGTGACCATGACTCGCTTCGTGGTCTGCGGAGAGACCCTGATCGACCTAGTGCAGGCAGACGTCGGCACCAATGACTCGTTCAGCTCAACGTGGCTCGCCCTGTCGGCGGGAGGTCCAATGAACTCCGCAGTCGCACTGGGCAAGCTTGGTGCAGATACCCACTTCCTGGGCCGCATCTCGCGGGATGCCTTCGGGCGCCAGTTGCGCCAGCACATCCTGGAAGCGAACGTCAAGCTTGACCTTGCGACGGAGTCTTCGCAGGCCACTTCGATCGCAGTTGTCAGTCTGGACGAGCAAGGCGTGGCGAGCTACACCTTTCATTTCAACGACACCGCCAACTTCGGCTGGCAGATCGATGACCTGCCCGAGTTGTCCAGCGACGACTGGCTACACATCGCTTCGTTGTCATGCGTCGTGAGCCCCGGTGCGGAGGTGCTGCTGGATTGGATGAGTGACGTCAAGGCGGGTGTTTCTTACGACATCAACGTACGACCCACAGTGATCACCGATCCGGACGCGTACTGGAGCAAAGTCCAACCCTGGCTGCGCGCAGTCGGTCGGCGCCAAGGCATCGTCAAGGCGAGTGATGAGGACATCAAGTTCCTTGCCAAGGCGGAAGCCAGCGGCACCGGGAAGGCTGGCGACCCAGTGGAGCTGGCAGGCATCTGGATTGAGCAGTACGGGCTGGGGCTTGCAGTGATCACACTGGGGCCAGGCGGCGGAGTGGCGATCGAGCCAGGCGGCAACATCACGCGGGTGCCCGGCTTTCCCACAAAGGTGATCGATACGGTCGGCGCCGGCGATACCTTCATGGCCGGATTTCTTGATGGGTACGTCAATCTCCAGCTCGGACTCGAAGCCTCATTGGAACGCGGTGGGGCGGCCGCTTCCATCGTCTGCTCGAGACGGGGTCCGCAGCCTCCAACGTCGGCAGAGGTTGATGATCTGATCGCCGAGCGGACTTGAGGAATCAGTCAAGTCGGCTGTAAGCGTCGGATGCGTCAGCGGCCCAAGTCAGCAGCCCGGAATCGCAACCTGAAATCGTCAGCCCAAAGACTCCCAACCCAAAGACTCCCAACCCAAAGACTCCCAACCCAAAGACTTTCAGCTCAATGGCTTTCAGCCGAATGACTTTCAGCCCAACGAATTTCAGCCCAATGACTTTCAGCCCAACGAATTTCAGCCCAAAAGACGAATTTCAGCCCAATGACTTTCAGCCCGGTGTCGTTGCTGGTGTGACTGGAATCCCTGCTGCCGTGGTGAGAGCCGCTATCGCCTCACGTGCACGTTGTGGGCTGGGCGCTGAACCGTCTACTTCGGTGACATAGAAGGTGTCGATGGCTTGACCAGCAAGGGTGCTGATGTGGGCCGATCGGATCGATAGCTGGATCTCGCTGAGAGCCCGACCGAGCGCATAGAGCAGCCCGGCACGGTCCCCAGTTCGGACTTCGATGACTGCCGCTGTCTCGCTGGCATTAACAACCAAGTCCACGTAAGGGTTGGACACTACGCCACTGCCGTGAGCGCGCGCTTCCCGGCGCTGCACAGGAGTGAGGATGCCACTTTCGCCCGCCTGGAGGCGGCTGAGCTGCTTGATCAAGTACGCGATGTCGGGGAGATCACTAGCTAGCTGCTTGTCGACGCGCCAGGTGTTTACCGCTACTCCTTCGACAGTGTGAAGGACGGCCGATCGCACCTGTATCGAATGGGAGGCGAGCAAGCCTGCGGTGTCGCTGAAAAGTCCCAATCGGTCCTTTGCTGCAATGATCAGCTGTACGCCGCCAGGTTGAGTCTCCACGCGGATCCGCGGCCTTCCGTCCAGTCGGACCGAGCGGGCCAGACCAAGATCAATTAGTTGGGCCACGTCTGACCGGGTTGCCTCATCAACCAGCAGTCCTTGGGCCTGCTCGGCCAGGCTGTTGATCAACTGGGCTCGCCACGGCGACCAGGCAGCCGGTCCCGCAGCGCGGGCGTCGGCCTCGGTGAGATAGCGCAGCAGGCCGAGGATGTCCGACCGGCCCCATACTGCCTCGACGAGGGCGTCCAAGGTGGCCGGATCAGCGTGATCACGTTTGGTTGCCAACGCGGCCAGCGTGAGATGGTGTTTGACCAAGAGCTCGATCAGCTCAGTATCACTTGGGTTGAAGCCGATTGCCTCCACCGCAGCCCGGGCGATCGGCGCTCCCCGCTCCGCATGATGCACACCTGCTCCGGGCAGCTTGCCAAGGTCGTGGAAAATGCAGGCCAGCAGCAGGATGTCAGGTCGGTCAACCTTAGTTAGGTGCCGCTGCGCTTCGGCGACGGTCTGCACAAGGTGTCTGTCGACAGTGTGGCGATGGATCAGATTGTGTTGCGGACGGGCTCGGATGGGCTCCCAGCAAGGAATCCACCTGCTTATGCATCCGGCAAGATCTAGCGCCTCCCACACCGGCACGACGTTCGGGCCAGCGGACAGCATTTCCAGCAGCGCCTCTCGGGCAGCATCCGGCCATGGCGTGGGAAGTGCCAGGCCTTGCTTGCCGAGGTTGTCAGCTGTCACAGGGGAGAGCACCAAGCCACGCCTAGCAGCCAGCGCCGCCGCCCGTAGACCGACAAGCGGATCCTCCGGGTTGGTCCCTGGGCCGAGGCCGACCTCGCCGGAATGGATGATCAGCCCATGATCGGCCTTGATGTAGTCGGGTTTGCGCTCGCGCTTGATGAAGCTGAGCACCCGGCGCTGCGGCACGGCCTGGCGAGCCGCGCGTACGGTCAAGTCGACGGCGTGACCTATGCGGCGGGCCGCCAGGCTGACCTCACGCCGAAGATCATCAGGCTCGTTGTAGCCGAGGCGGCTTGCCACCGCTTCGGTTTCGCTGAAGATCAGACGGTCGAGGGTGCGGCCGGAGCTCAGGTGCAGCGCGTCGCGGACATCGAGCAGCCGCTCGTATGGCTCGCTGATGCCGACGTGCGGCCGATCGGTAAGCCAACTGGCTGCCAGTGCTCGCAACATCGAGACATCGCGGAACCCACCGCGGGCCTCTTTCAGGTCGGGCTCGAGCAGATAGGCAGCGTCACCGAATGTGGCCAGACGCTCGTCGAGAGACGCGAGCAAATCCGGTAGCCGCTTGCGGGCGTTGCCACGCCAACTGTCCAGGAGTGCCGTACGGGCACTCTTGACCAGCTCAGCATCACCGGCGATCACTCGCAGGTCGAGCAGACCGACACCGGCACTCAGTTCGTGGCCGGCAACCTCGGCGCACTCGGCCGGGGTGCGCACCGAATGGTCAACCCGAATGCGGGCATCCCAGAGTGGATACCAAAGATCATTGGCAAGGGTGTTGATCTTGGTCGACGACTTGCCATCATGCAGCAGCACAAGATCGATATCTGATCGCGGACCGAGCTCCCGCCGGGCGAGGCTTCCGACGGAGGCAAGGGCGGCCCCGCTTGTAGGGCCGCCCACATCCGCATACAGCTCGACCAGCGCAGACTCAACGCAGTCGGTGATCAAACGCCGACGATCCGGCCCTGCCGTGGAACACCACTCGGACCGGATCGCGACGTTGAGACGCTCGCTGGTTAGATCACGCTTCAGAGCGCGTCCAGCCCGCGCTCCCCGGTTCGCACGCGGACGATGTCATCCACCGGAACCGACCAGACCTTGCCGTCACCGATGCGACCGGTCCGAGCGCTCTTGACCAGGACATCGATGATGTCTTTGGCATCATTGTCGTCCACGAGCACCTCAAGTCTCACTTTCGGCACCAGGTCGACGGTGTACTCCGCTCCCCGGTAGACCTCGGTATGGCCTCGCTGACGCCCAAAGCCGCTTGCTTCGCTGACGGTCATACCCTCGACGCCGAACGACTCGAGTGCGGTCTTGACCTCGTCCAACATGTGCGGCTTGATGATCGCTGTTACGAGCTTCATGCCGTCACCTCCTGATCATTCTTGTTGTCTTCCTCGACCTGAGTCGGCGCCGAGCCGGCGTACGACATCCCGCGTGCCCCCGCACCGAAAGTGCCCAGATCGTAGCCCGTCTCAGCATGCTCGGACCCGTCGACACCTGCCATCTCCTCCTCGTCACTGACGCGGAAGCCGATGGTCTTGTGCAGCAGCAGGCCGATGAGCAGGGTCATGATCAGGCTAAAGGCCAGCACCGAGAAGGCGCCCACTGCCTGCCGCCACAGCTGGTCGAAACCGCCACCGTAGAACAGACCGCTGACCCCTGCGGGTGCCGCCTCGGTAGCGAAGAAGCCGACGGCGAGCGTGCCCCAGAGACCACCGAAGAGATGGACGCCGACGACATCGAGCGAGTCGTCGTAACCCAACTTGTACTTCAGGCCGACTGCCAGCGCGCAAATCACGCCAGCCAGAACGCCTACGATGATCGCGCCAACCGGCGAGACCGAGGAGCAGGCCGGCGTGATGGCGACCAGGCCGGCGACAACGCCGGAGGCGGCACCCAGGGAAGTTGCATGGCCGTCGCGGATGCGTTCTGTGATCAGCCATCCCAGCGATGCGGCGCCGGTGGCAGCCATGGTGTTGACCCAGACCGTCGCAGAGGTCGTGCCTGCAGCGATCGCGGAACCTGCGTTGAAGCCGAACCAGCCAAACCACAGTAGGCCAGCACCAAGCATGACCAGGGTGAGGTTGTGCGGCCGCATCGGATCGCGCTTCCAGCCGAGCCGCTTGCCAAGGATGATCGCAAGAGCCAGGCCCGCTGCACCGGCGTTGATGTGAACCGCGGTGCCGCCTGCGAAGTCAATCGCCTTCAATGTGTTGGCGATCCAGCCACCAACATGCTCGCCGGCAGAGAAGTCGAACACCCAGTGAGCGACCGGGAAGTAGACCAGAGTGGCCCAGATCACGGTGAAGATCATCCAGGTGCCGAACTTGGCGCGATCTGCGATGGCGCCGGAGATCAGGGCTACTGTGATGATCGCGAAGACGGCCTGGAATGCCACGAACGCCATCACTGGGTAGGTACCGGTCTGGTCGTTGAAGGAGACCTCGGTAGTGGCGCCCATCAGGTCCTTCAAACCGAGATACTGGGTCGGATCGCCCAGCAGGCCGAGGCCGACGTCGTCCCCGAAGGCGAAGGAATAGCCCCAGAGAACCCAGATGACAGCGATCGAGGCGAGCGCCCCGAAGCTCATCATCATCATGTTCAGAACGCTCTTCGAACGGACCATGCCGCCGTAGAACAAAGCAAGTCCTGGCGTCATAAGCAGCACCAGCGCTGCTGACGTCAGGAGCCACGCAGTGGTTCCAGTGTCAATTGTCATGATTGCTTCTTTCGGTGACGGGGACTGGAAACGGGTGGAACCCTCAGGCGGCTGGATCCTGGGACGCCCGAGGTTACGCAAAACTCTGCTGGCTGTGTGTTGCGCCAAACGTGCATTCGGTTACGTCGGCGTCACAGTTGACAAGCCAATGTGACGGCGATGTTTCGGACGGCCCTTCCCGAAAGTGGTCGGATACGACAACAAATTTCGCCGTGACCTGTCGTTCGTTACCACTTTCGGGTGAAGGACGAGGCCGGCGATGTTTTGTGAGGTAATTCAGCTCCGCTCGGCGGCCTGTCGAGCAGCCCAGGCGGAGGCAACCATGTCGTCCACGGTGTACCGCATCTGCCAGTCCAGGTCGCCGGCTGCGAGTTCACCGGTTGCCACGATCCGCGCCGGATCGCCAGCGCGCCGGGGGCGAATCTCCGGGGTGAAGTCGATGCCGGTCACACGGGCGACGGCATCCATGATTTCGCGTACTGAGAGGCCCGTTCCGCTGCCGAGGTTGTAGATCGGTTGCAGCGACCGGCCGTCTTGCAGAGCCTTCGCTGCCACAACATGGGAAAGCGCTAGGTCGGAGACGTGGACGTAGTCACGGACGGGTGTGCCGTCCGGTGTCGGGTAGTCGTCGCCGTTGATGTACGGCACCTCGCCGGCAACCAGACGCTCGAAGATCAGCGGAAAAAGATTGTGCGGACTGGTGTCGCGCAGGTCCTCATAACCAGATCCAACGACATTGAAATATCGCAACGAGGTGTGGCGTAGTGGCGCGGGGCCGGCTGCGGTTGCGCGGCCCTGATCTTGCAGCAACCACTCGCCGACTAGCTTGGATTCGCCGTACGGAGACTCCGGCTTGGTCGGATCTTGTTCGCCGACCAGGTCGGTTGTTGGTGTGCCGTAGACCGCGGCGCTGGAGGAGAACACGAACAGCGTTACGCCGTGGGCGGCCATCGACTCCAGCAGAGTCACCATGCCGGTGACGTTCTGGGTGTATGTGTGCAGCGGTTGGGTGACCGATACGCCCGCGTACTTGAACCCAGCCAAATGCACTACGCCGGCTATCTGGTGTTCGGTGAAGATTTGGTCGAGGACCTCCTCCTGCAGGATGCTGCCTTGGTAGAAGGAAATGTCTTCGCGAACGAAGCTGCGGTGTCCGGTGGACAAGTCGTCGATCACCACAGCAGGCATTCCTTCGGCAGTGAAAGCCCGGACTATGTGGGAACCGATGTAGCCCGCGCCGCCAGTCACCAGCCACGTCATTCGCTTAACCCCTTCCGCCCGGGTCAGCGTAGCGGCGGACTCTCAGGTCAGTAATCGTCAGGTCCAGAACCTTCTCCGTTGCAGCGATTGCGTCAGCAAATAGGTCATCGGGCAGTACTGGATGGGGATCCAGCATGGTGACCTCAAGATCGGTGCGTCGAGCCTTGGTGATCGTCTTCCAGCTCGCGACCAGCTGCCCGTCGTAGAGCACCACTGGTGAGAACAGTCCGTTTACCTTGGCCCACACCTTCGGGAGCTGCTGTTCGGTCAGGAAGCGGGTCCGATGTCGTCCGTGGTATCCGACTAATAGCCCGTCGTATTCAGGAAGTAGGCGCAATCCCGGGTCGGATGCGCCATTCCCAGGAGGATCGGCCAGGTCGAGATAATCCTCATCGTTGGGACCACGAACGTGGATGATCTCATCGCCGAGCCGGCGTAGCGCGTCATCAGCAGCACCCAGTCCGGTGCCGAAAAAGAAAGCGAGATCCTCACGAAGGGCTGGCCCGTACGAGCCGAGGTGGATCCGGATGAGCTGCGGCAACGCCGATTCGGAATCGCACTCCGGAAGATCAGGCAGCAGGCTGCGCGCCCGCCGGTGGTAGATGTCAGTCCGCTTCTCCCATCGGGTGTCGCTCGGTCGACGCAGCAGCCCGCTGTGACCCCAAATCAGGCTTTCAGAATGCACATCTAGAGTCGGGCCAGCTTCATCCGTCTCCCGTTCGGCCAGCCAAGCACGTACGTGCGAGACGATCTCTGACCGAGGTTTCCAGTCAGCGGTAGTGAACGCTTCGATTTCGGCGGTCATCTGATCCGGAGTAACTCGCTGCAGCTTCAGTACCTTGCGTAGCTGGTTGACTCGGGTAGCGCGGGCAACGGCATCCAGCCACGCGAACTGATCAACAACGCTGCTATGGACTGTGCCACGGATGTTGCTGGTCTTGACGAGCTGGTGGGACTCGAACAACGTACATACCGTCTGATAGCCGACGCCGGGCAACCTGGATGAGATCGTCAGAAATGGCGCTCGTGGCACCTGGGACTGGATCGGTCCGAGCCGCCGGAACAGCTCCAGCACTGCTTCTGGACCACGCCCCGACATGCTCGGGAATTGCCGGCGCAGCGTACGCCGCCGAAGTTCCTCATGGCTAAGTCGCGGCACGGCTCTGACGCTAGCCGCTCCGGCTCAATGAGGAGCTGTGGGGCGTGGTCACGCGTCGGGATAACTAATCCAAGGGAGCGTCGGGACGCCTTGCGGTACCCTGAACCTTATGCAACGCCCCGAGGTCACGGACAACGCCCTCCTTACTTAGCCGCGTAGGAACGCCTGCGCGGCAGCCCCTCATGCCCAAGGCGGCGAGGGGTTTTTTCATGTCCGCTTTTAATGTCAGGGGGCACACGATGCACAGCCAAGGAGACAAGACAAACATCATGACCGAGCAGATCGAGCGGGTTGAGACGTCCAAGCGGGCGGATCCTGCGACCCGGGAGGGGACCGGCTATGACGCCCGTGCTGCCCAGGAAAAGTGGCAAGCATTCTGGGAAGCCGACAAGACCTTCGTGCCCAAGGACGATGGCTCGGCCGAGCGGCGCTACATGCTGGACATGTTTCCCTACCCCTCCGGCGATCTGCACATGGGCCACGCGGAGGCATTCGTTATGGGCGATGTCATCGCTCGCTACTGGCGGTTGAAGGGTTACGACGTCCTCCACCCCATCGGCTGGGACTCCTTCGGCCTGAATGCAGAGAACGCAGCCATCAAGCGCAACGCACACCCGGCTGAGTGGACATATGCGAACATCGAGACCCAGGCCAACTCGTTCCGCCGCTATGGACTAAGTTTTGACTGGAGTCGCAGGCTGCATACCTCCGATCCGGAGTACTACCGCTGGACCCAGTGGCTGTTCCTACGCTTCTACGAGCGCGGACTGGCATATCGCAAGGCCAGCTATGTCAACTGGTGCCCGCAGGATCAGACCGTGCTGGCAAACGAGCAGGTCGTCGCCGGTCTATGCGAGCGCTGCGGAGCTGTCGTGACAAAGCGACTACTGACCCAGTGGTACTTCAAGATCACCGACTATGCCCAGCGCCTGCTAGACGATATGGATGATCTTGTCGATGGCTGGCCGGAGCGAGTGTTGACCATGCAGCGCAACTGGATCGGTCGCTCCGAAGGCGCTTACGTCGACTTCATGATCGAAAATCGCGAAGAGCCGGTACGGGTGTTCACGACGCGGCCGGACACTTTGTATGGGGCCACGTTCTTTGTGATCGCGCCTGATGCACAGCTGGCATCCGAGGTCGTCACTGACGAGCATCGGGCGGCCTTTGAGGAATATCTGGAGCAGACAAAGCACGAGACCGAGATCGAGAGGCAGTCCACAGATCGGCCCAAGACGGGTGTCTTTTTGGGTGTGCACGCCACCAACCCGGTGAACGGAGAGAAGATCCCGGTTTACGCCGCCGATTACGTGCTGGCCGAGTACGGCACCGGGGCGATCATGGCGGTGCCGGCTCATGATCAACGGGATCTGGACTTTGCCCGCGCGTTTGGTCTGCAAGTTCGTGAAGTGGTTGCCACCGGCGGGCCGGATCCGGCGACTACCGGCATTGCCACGCCAGGCGACGGCACATACGTCAACTCCGACATCTTGAACGGCCTGACCGACAAAGATGCGGGAGTTCGGGCGATCATCGCGAAGCTGGAGGCTGAAGGCGTCGGCGAGGGCGCGGTGACCTACCGGCTGCGGGACTGGCTGCTAAGTCGCCAGCGCTATTGGGGAGCACCGATCCCGATCATTCACTGCGAGCGATGTGGGGAGGTGCCGGTGCCCGATGATCAACTTCCGGTTGAGCTGCCCTATTTGACGGGCACCGATCTCGTCCCGAAGGGAACTTCTCCGCTGGCAGCGGCAGAAGACTGGGTCAATGTCGAGTGCCCGCAATGTGGTGGACCGGCAAAGCGTGACTCCGACACCATGGACACGTTCGTCGACTCGTCCTGGTACTTCTTCCGCTACTGCTCACCCGGTTATGAGGATGGTCCTTTCAACCCGGATGATGTACGCCGCTGGATGCCGGTAACCCAGTACGTCGGCGGTGTCGAGCATGCCATCCTGCACCTGCTGTATATGCGCTTCTTTACCAAGGTCCTGTACGACAAGGGCATGGTCGACTTCGAGGAGCCGATGCGCCGGTTGCTGAACCAGGGTCAGGTGATCAACCAAGGCAAGGCCATGAGTAAGACGCTGGGCAACGGGGTCGACCTGGGTGTGCAGATCGATGCGTTCGGCGTCGATGCAGTACGACTGAGTCTGGTATTCGCTGGGCCGCCCGAGGAGGACATCGATTGGGCCGATGTCTCGCCCAGCGGCTCGCTGCGGTTCCTGCAACGTGCCTACCGGCTAGCGGCCGACGTCATGAGCACGCCTGGAACCATTCCCACCGGTGGGGGAGCACTGCGTCGTGAGACCCACCGGTTGTTAGCCGACATCGAGCAATGCATCACCGGGCAGCGGTTCAATGTCGCAGTCGCTCGGATCATGGAGCTGGTCAATGCCACCCGTAAGGCGATGGATGGTGCTCCCGGCCCGGCCGACCCGGCAGTTCGCGAGGCCGCCGAGGTCGTCACGATCGCCCTGAGCCTTGTTGCGCCGTACGTGGCCGAGGAGATGTGGGAGCGGCTGGGCCATACGCCCTCCGTGGCCAACGCGACCTGGCCCACGGTCGATTCCAGCTTGCTGGTGACGCAGGCAGTGACCTGTGTAGTGCAGGTCCAGGGCAAGGTACGTGGCCGGCTGGAGGTGCCGCCGGGCATCAGCGAGGATGAGCTGCGTTCTCGAGCCCTGGCTGAAGAGTCGGTGGTACGCGCCCTGGCCGGCCGGGAGGTTGCCAAGGTGATCATCCGAGCGCCCAAACTGGTCAGCATTGTGGCGCAGTAGTTGCCCTCTGACTCCCATGACAGGAACCTACGTGCACCGGCACACCATCAAAGATGGAGGAACCGACCCCTTGATAAACAGGGAAGCATCGTAGGTTCCTGTCGCTCTCCATAGGGTGCAACCTGTGTTGACCGTCAGGAAGCTATGCAGACACCGGCCTGACGGCTCAGATCCGTGGTGGCTCGACTGACCCGCTGATCTCTACTCGAACCCTTCGTAATCTCCGCGCCCGAAGCAAGCGGGCTGGCGGCTGCGCTCAGGACGCGGTACCGGCGAGTGTGGCGAACAGACCACGGTGGTCGGTACCGCTGATCGCAAAGCTGGACACCGAGGTAGCCGTCAGGTCTTTGTTGATCATCACGTGATCAATCGGTAGCAGCGGAGGCAATGGGCCGTCAGCCGGATAGGTAGGCAGCCAGCCGGCTCCAGCGACATCGGCCGCGCTCTTCAGCCCGATTCCTCGCAAGGTTTGCATTGGTCCATGATCTTCGACGGCGTTGAAATCGCCGGCCGCCACTAGTGGCTGATCAATGTTGTCGACCACTAGCTCGCGTAATGTCTCATGCTCGGCGCTCCACCGATTACCACCACAGTAGGGATTACACGGATGTACTGCCATCAGCCTGACACTGCCGACGTCGGGTACACGCACCATGGTGACCCACTGCTCGAAAGAGGTTCCTCCACCGATCAGACTGCTCTGGCTCAGTGGGAAGCGCGAATAGACCGCGGTGTTGAACGAACCGCTCCTTGGATCTCCTAAGGAGAACGGAAAACGCTCGTCCCACCCGAATTGCTTCAAACTCCACAGCGCGGCGGGCGTGCTCTCGATCAAGATCACGATGTCGGCTTGTGCGGCGCGCTCTGCGACCTGCTGAGAGTCCGCCTGGCCGTGCAGCATATTGAGGCTCATCAACTGAAAGTCCGGAGTGGCGGCCGCCCGCTGATCTTTGACGAACAACGGCGCCAGCCAGACGAGATGAAGGGTAGTCAACACCGCGACGCCTACGATGATCACTGTCAGCGCCAACCGGCGTCTAGCCCGGACCAGGGCAATCAGCAGGCAGCACAATGCCACCACGTAGCCGATAAACCCGTACGGAATGAATGCCGCTAGCTGGGCGGCTGGATCATCGGTCGGGGGCAGCACTCGCAAGAGTGTGGCCAGCGTCGCCGGAAGCAACGCGCATGCCGCGATGCCGAACAGCACACCTTGGAACCGAGGCTGCCAGGCTCGGCTGTCCCAGCTGGCAGGCGCTTGCCGAGGCCCGGAGCGGCGAGAGGTGCTGTATCGATTTCGCTCTGGCGTCGGTTCGCTGAGATCCGCCCCCGGCCCCGAATGCCCCGGCCCCGAATGCCCCGGCCCCGAATGCCCCGGCCCAGAATGCATGGGCCCAGAATGCATGGTCGTGGCAAGCTGCGAGAGCCGGGGCGCTAGGCGCGTCGTTGGTTGCTAGAGACTTCTTCTCGGCGCGTGCGGATTTTGGCGCATCATCTGGAGCGACTTGGGATGTGGCGGGTACTCCGAGTTGCGTCGCTCACCAGTGTCAATCCAGCCAAGGGCTCTGTAGAAGGCTCGGGCAACGTGATTCTCGGCGAGCACCCAGCAATAGGCTTCCCGGGCGCCTCCGGCAAAGATCTCCATGCAAGCGAATTCCAGCAGCGCCGACCCGTGGCCACGTCGCGTCTGGTCTGGCACGACGCCGAGATGGTGCACCGTGTCAGCATCGAAGGCGACGTAGCCCACAGCAGCAGCAGGCAGCTCCAGAAGATAGGCATGCATAAGTGGATCACGGAGCACCTGCCGCCAACGTCGAGCTACCGCGCTAGCCGGATATGGATATTGCCCAGGCGGAAATACATGGGCTAGCACCTCCTCGCTCGCGGCGCGTTCCAGCCGTGCTAGCAGTCGGCTTTCGTCTGGGCGCGCCCGGCGAATGCGTAGCCCGGTCTCCTCAAGCTCGAGAGGGGGATCGTACAGCTCCACTACGTCGAGCAGCTGGTTGGCGATTCGGTCAGCCCTGGTAAGGCGTCCGCGTCGGCTGGAGAAGTTGGACTTTTGAACGCACCACGCTTCTGCGGCGTCATCCTCCGAAGCGATGAGTAGCCCATTTTCACCGGGAGCAATGACGGTGATGTCGTTCCACTCGAAGCTGTGCCGGCGGAAGGGGTTGATGATCTCGACATTCTCATGTGTGACCCGCAGGCGCGGATGGAAACCGAATCGCCAGGCGTACAGCAGTGCCAATACGGCCAGCACAATCAGTAGCGCCGGCAGCCAGAGTGCACTGCCGTTCCGGTAGATCAAGTACGCCAGAACGGGGATGATGGTCCCGGCCGCCAAGGCAAAAGCCGAGACCACAACCAGCGTCACTGGCCCAGCGCGCCACACGCGTTGGGTCTGATCCCTCATTCGATCTACCGCTTTCCTCCCGACATCAAACGGGGAACCCCGAGGTCTGCTACCGGCAGTTGGCAACGTCTTACGCTGAGCAGATGGCTGGCGTCGCAGTGGTGACAGATTCGACGTCCTCACTGGATCCCGCTGAGGCTGCCCGCGCAGACATCTCGATCATTCCACTGCAGGTCGTCATCGACGACATCAGCCGTCCAGAATCAGAAGTGCTGCCGCGAGACGTGGCAAGCGCGTTGCGTGCCGGCCGGCAAGTGAGCACATCCCGGCCAACTCCTGAAGTGATTGGCAACATATATGCCGAGCTGGCCCGAGCCGGCCATGACGCGGTCGTCTCGGTCCATCTCAGTAGCAAGATCTCTGGGACATATGGTGCTGCCCAGGTCGCCGCAGCCTCGGTCGAGATTCCGGTCATCGTCGTGGACAGCATGTCATTGGCGATGGCGGTTGGCTTTGCTGCATTGACTGGGGCGAAGCTGGCGCGCTCGGGTGCCGCGCCACAGGAAGTGGTGGAGAGCATACGCCGGCGGGCCGCGTCCGCCACAACGTATTTTTACGTCGACAGCCTGGAGTACCTGAGGCGTGGTGGCCGGATTGGTCCCGCGGCCGCAATGATCGGTTCGGCGCTTGCAGTGAAACCGTTGCTGACTATTGCCGACGGAGAAATTCGACCCTGCGAACGGGTCAGGACCGAGTCCAAGGCCCTCATCCGGCTTGAGGAATTAAGCCTGGATGCGCTCGCGCGAGCTGGGCATCTGAATGGAGCTGTCGACGTCGCAGTTCATCATCTCGATAATCCCGACGGCGCCCGAAGGTTGGTCAAGCGGCTAAGTGGCCGGATACCCAGCGGCAACATCGTGATTTCCGAAGTCAGCGCCGTTCTTGGGGTTCACGTCGGTCCTGGCACCTTAGGCATTGTCGTCTCGCCGCGCGTCTGAGCCGGTTCTGAGCAAGCTGCCGCTTATCCCCAAACTGGATTCCGCAAGGAGCACTGTCCACAGATCCTGGAGAACCCGCACGAATTCGGATCGCTTCCTTAACTTCCCAGCATGGGATACCGGCAGAACGCGGATCCGGAGTTAGCCCGGATGATCAGTGATCGGCTGGCACTTGTCTTGGCCGAGCGACCGGCACGTCGAGCACGGGGCCCAGGGCTTCTGGAACCGGGGGAGGCTGCCGAGTTTGCTGCGGAGTCGGTGGTGGCCGGTGCCCACCAGAGAGAGGGGCAGCCAGCTGACCAGTTGGCGGACGATTTGTTGGCGGACGACTTGTTGTCGGACGATCTGCCACGGCCGCGGTTCGGCCGCAAGCACGTCGGTGTTATCTGTGCCCTGCTGGCATTAGGTCTCATCACGGCTGGATGGCTGCTATTACATGCCCGGCCGGTAGCTATCGCCAGTCCCGCTAACGTGGTCACAGCCGCGCCGGCGCAGACCGCAGTCTCCGCGACACCTTCGGCGGCCAAAGGCGCTTCCAAGATCGTTGTCCATGTTCTCGGCGCGGTTCGGGATCCGGGTCTGGTCAAGTTGCCCGAGGACTCACGGGTCCAGGATGCGATCAACGCGGCCGGCGGGCTGACTCGTAGCGCAGATCCGGGTGAATTAAACCTTGCCCAAGTACTGAGCGATGGCCAACAAGTGATGATCGGTACCGCGCATGACCCGGCGGGTGAGGTGCGAGAGCAGCAGGGGTCGGCTACGGGTGCTGGCTCGGCAGGAACGGGGGTACTTGATCTAAATCGTGCGAGCCAGCCACAACTTGAGGAGCTGCCCGGGGTTGGACCGGTGATCGCTCAGACGATCCTTGCCTGGCGAGAGCAGCATGGTCGGTTCACACGAATTGAGGAGCTGCAGGAAGTAGACGGCATCGGACCCAAGACCTATGCCCAGATAGCCCCGCACGTGCGCGTGTGAGCGCCTGGTTTCGCCGACTGGTGTCTGCGGCGCGCAATGGAGCTAGTGCGCTTGTCGCTCGGCAGTCCCCTGGTCGTCAACCTGTCGAGGCGCCGGTGGCCGATCACACAGCGGATCGGCGGATGGTGCCGCTGGCGATCACAGCCTGGGCAGCGGCGTGGTTGGGAACGTCCGGTGCCACGGCTGCTCTTGCAGTCGCGGCCGTTGGTATGTCGGTTGGCGTGGTGGTTGGGGTTCTGCGGCGGTCAGCGGTTTTACTGACCGTAACCATCGTTGCCACCGTGATCATTGGCGTGGGCCTCATCCATGTCTATCGACTAGGTCAGGGACCTGTTGCAGGACTGGCAGCACATGAAGCGGTGGTATCGGCAGATCTTGAGCTTCGTACTGATCCAGCATTGGTGGCCGATGGTGGTCCGGCGCCTGATGTCGCTGTGGCGAAGGCGGTAACAGTCCGGGTTGAGGGCCGTGGCGGCACCTGGCTGGTTCGGGCTCCAGTGCTGCTCATCCTGAGTGGTCCGCAGCTCGACAGGTGGTTCCAGATCCCGGTTGGCAGCCGGGTCACGGTCCACGGCCGCCTGAAGTCACCCGATCGAGGATCCGACGTTGCAGCGGTGCTACGCGTACGCAGCTCACCAATCGTCGTTCGGCCCCCGTCGGCAGGGCTTCGCCTCGTTGAACAAGTACGGACAGGACTGCGGCAGTCGGTAGCTGATCGTCGCCCAGAGCCGCGTGCCCTGGTGCCTGCCCTCGTTCTCGGTGATACCTCCGCTCTCAACCCGGAGCTGATCGAGGAGTTCAGGTCCACCGGATTGACTCATCTGACGGCGGTGTCCGGCGCCAATCTCACCTTGCTGCTGGTGTTCTTGCTGACTGTTGCGCGCTGGGTCGGTATCCGAGGCTGGAGCCTGCGCGTCGTCGGCCTGGTGGGGGTGATCATCTTTGTCGCTTTGTGTCGTACCGAGCCCAGCGTGCTACGGGCAGCCGCGATGGGCCTGGTGGCGTTGGCGGCTCTGGGATCAGGCAGCCGGGCGGCTGGAGTACGCAATCTGGCCGTCGCGAGCACGATCTTGTTGCTGCTGGATCCGTTCCTCAGTAGATCGATCGGTTTCACGCTGTCGGTTCTGGCGACTGCCGGTATCGTCTGGTGGGCTCGGCGCTGGACAGTGATCATGAATCGTTGGTTGCCGTTGATGATCGCCGAGTCGGTCGTCGTGCCGCTTGCGGCTCAGCTGGCGACTACTCCGGTTGTGGCGGCGATCTCCGGACAGGTGAGCATGTCTGGCTTGGTGGCCAATGCGCTGGCAGGTCCGTTTGTAGGGCCGGCGACGGTACTGGGATTTGCTGCCGCTGGCGCCTCGCTGCTCAGCGGAACCCTCGCCGCGGTGTTTGGGTTCGGTGCCGCCTGGTCGGCCCAGATGATCATTTGGATTGCCTGGGCCGGCTCCCAGCTGCCCGGTTCGGAGTGGCGCCTTCCAGTGACCCCGGTGACGCTGATTTGGTTGGGGGTCAGCTCTTTGCTGCTTGCCCTCTCAATGGCTTATATACTGGCGCGGCCCTGGCTGGCGATGCTGCTGACTGGCGTTATGATCATCTGCCTTTGCGGGGCGCCGCGCCAGCCTGGGTGGCCGCCTCGTGACTGGGTGTTGGTTGCCTGCGATGTCGGTCAGGGCGACGGTCTAGCCATCCGTACCGGTCATCGAAGCGCCATTGTCGTTGATACCGGTCCCGCACCTGCAGCCATCCGTGGATGCCTGGACCGGCTCGGGATTGCCCGGGTGCCATTGTTGATCATTACGCACTTCCATGCCGATCATGTGGACGGCCTGATTGGCGTGGTCCGGCATCGTCGGGTTGGTCAGTTATGGGTCAGCCCGCTCGCAGCGCCAGGTCCTGTCACGGCGAGAGTGGGACAGCAGGCAACCCAACACGGGATTCCACTGAATAGTCCGCTGCCCGGTACCCGTGCCAGCGTAGGAGAGGTCGAGCTGCAGGTGCTGGGACCGGTAAGCCACACCGCTGCCGATCAAGACGAGTCCTCCAGGCAGAACGACAGCAGTCTGGTGATCATGGTGAAGACCGCAGGCTTGCGACTGCTGCTCACCGGCGATGTGGAGCCGGCGGGTCAGCAGGCGATCTTGAGTGCAGGGGTGGACCTGCAGGCCGACATCATCAAGATTCCGCACCACGGTTCGGCGCGGCAGGAGCCCGCATTCATTGCAGCGACCCACGCCCGACTCGCGATCGCCAGCGCGGGCGTCGACAACGACTACGGTCATCCCGCACCGCGTACTGTTCAGCTCGTTCGATCTATGGGGATGACCCTGCTCAGAACCGATCAGAACGGTTCCATCGCGGTCAGGCTGCGTCAGGGCCGACTGGCTGCGGTGACGCAAAGATGATGAGTGTTTGCATTGTATTTTGCGTTGTATTCTGACGGGCTGCCTGGCCCTAGGTCGCCACGACCGGAAACCGGAGTGGGCCGCGCAGCGTCGTACCGGGTCGCATCGTGATCGGCCCGATCTGTCGAATGTTGGGAAACCTCTCCGCTAGCGACCGGAGCGCCTGAGTCAGCTCCAACCGTGCAAGTGGCGAGCCGAGGCAGTAGTGGATGCCGCCGGAGAAGGCCAGATGTTCGGCTGGTGACTCGCGTATGATGTCGAAGCGGCCGGGTTCGGGATAGACCTCAGGATCCCGGTTTGCTGCAGCCAGCAAAGTGATCACCCATTGGCTTCTCGCCACCAAAACACCACCGACCTGAACAGGCTCCAGAGCTACCCGCGCGGTCTGTTGAACTGGCGGGTCGAAGCGAAGCACCTCTTCGGCGACCGCGGCTGCGCGACTGGGATCTGCCACCAGCAACTCCCACTGCTCACGGTTTGCCAGCAACCAGTGCATGCCGTTACCGATGGCGTTGACGGTGGTCTCGAAGCCAGCGATCAGCAGGATCCGAACGAGTGCCGACAGCTCCGCCGGGGTAATCGCCCGGCCTTGCTCGGCAACGAGGGCAGATACCAGATCATCCCCCGGCTGGGCGGCCCGCTCCTCGAGCAGCGTGGCAAAGGTAGTTCGGAGTTCAGTGTCAGCGGCTGCCAACGTCCGGGCCTGCCCGAGCGACCAGATGCCATCAAGGGCTCGGGCGATGGTCGAGCCGAGTCGTCGAAATCGCTCCGGATCATCTGGCAGTCCAAGCAGATGCGTGACAACCGAAATGGGCAGTGGCGATGCGAAGGATGACATGAGGTCGAACTCATGCTCGCGTTCGCATTGGTCAAGCAACCGCTGTATGGCCTGATCGACCAAGTGCGCATAGTCTGCCATGCGCCGCGGAGTGAAGGCGGGCGCGGCGAGTCGGCGAATTCGAGTGTGGTCGGGTGGATTCAATTCCAGCAAGGACAAATCCATCCCAGCCTGGTTTGCCAGGTCCTCGCTTCCGTCCTCTGGTCTTACCCCAAACCTGCGGCTGCGCAGCACCTCGTTGCACAACCGGTGACTAGTGGTGCTGTAGTTGCCCAGACGCGTTGGCAGCATTTGTCCCTGCGCCCGCATTTCTTCATAGATCTGGTACGGATCAGTGTCGCCATTCGGCAGGTTGAGACGGCTGAAGAGATCACCTCGAACGTGCGCCCAATACAGCACCCGCGCCCGCTCTCGGTACATGCCGCTGAGGAACTTTGCCGTCTGCAGGGCCTTCGTCGCCGTGGTCATGGCAACTACTCGATGATCAAGGCCCGGTCACCGGGTTGATGCGAGCGAGCTGTCCGCGGCAGATCACCACTGCCTCAGGCGAGAGTTCGCCTTGTGTGATGTGCCCAGCGGCTGGTTTGTCGCCACCTGGCACATTGGCGAAGCGCACGCGCATTGACGATCCTTGCCTGCAGCTGTAGCGCCAAAGTTGCGCACTGTCAGTCACACCGATACCAAGCAACTCATTCGCATTGATGTCGAATCGATCGCTGCCGGCTACAACGAGCACATCGCCGTACTGGGCGGCGACGATGCGCCCGGAGATCCTGCCGCCCTCGGGCGTGTACGCGATCACTGGTGATAGCGATACCGGCAGGTTGTGCGTCGAAAGCTGCTGGTAGCCGGAGTATGCCGTGACGGTTTGACAGGTGAAGCCGCTAATCACCAGCGTTTTCGCCGGTTCTATCTGTTGGGAGCCGGTGGTCGGCTGATCAAGGATCCAGGCGCCGCAGTCGAAATTCACTTCATTAGCTGGGCTGGAGTAGGTCAGTTCCGTCACTCGCCTGTTGGCCTGTGTGGTAGCTGGCCATCCGACGGCTGCAGTGATGATCAGTATGCCGATCACGATCAAGGCCCGGCCGACGAACGCCATCTGACGCCGTGGTGGCCAGGCTTGATAAGCGACCCAAACCGCGATCCCCACCAGCAGGCCGGTGAGGTACAGCAACGCTGTGCTGGGAGTCAACAGGGCGGCAAGTCGCAGCGCCTCTGTGTTGTCTTGCAGCCTGGCAGCGGCGTAGCGCATGTCGGGAGCAAATAGCCAACGCCCGACCGCGATCGGGGCTGGGCTGATGATCGCGTACACGATAAGGACGGGCAGTCCACTGTGCCAGGTCTTAGGAGGCAACGGGCCGAGGTTGTCCATGAACCCATGTAGGGCTGCATACCCCGCACTGAAGACCCAGGTGATCAACAACAGCACACCCACCAGCGATGAGGACAGAGCGTCTCGCACCGCGAGGCCGATGACGATGGCGAGCGCGGCCACCAGACCGAGCGCTGCCGGAGCCAGCATCGCGGTCCGGCCGAGCCAGTGACGGGTGCGCGACAGCCAGAACAACGCAAAGGCGCAGACCAGCAGCACGAGAGCTGGTAGGCCCCATTGACCGTTTTGCGCCTCGACTTGAGGCTGGCCATCACTGGTAAGGGCAACCGAGGCCAACGGAGCGAGCTGGGTAAGCCACAGTTCGTTCGCGGGAAAAGCGCTGATCTCCGGAATCCAATAATTGATGAAAAAGACCCATTGGGCTCCCAGGGAAATGATCAGCGGGATGGTGGCCGCTTGTCTGATCTTCCGGGAGTCCTCTGCGCGCTCTGGCGAAGCGGGCCCGAGCGACCCCACGTCCGGCCGCCCCGCCAACGGGTTGGCGTAGACGATCTTGCTCACGACGGGGCGCCGCTCATGATCATGCGATCACCCCGTGGTATCCGCCGCCACGAAGTCGACCCGCTCATGGGGAACGAGTCGCCGCAACGCCTCTCGATCCGACTGGCTGCCAACAGACAGCCCTCTGGCACGCTCCTCGGCAGACCGCAGTGCTTGATCAACACCAATGCGCAGCATGGAGTCATCATCGAAAGATCGCACCGAAATCAGCCGCCCAGGGCTACCGTCGACCTGCTTGAACCAAGCCCGAACCAGATCCTCATATGAGTCCGCCACGGCGGCCACGAAATGCAGATTGTGATCTTCGTAGTAGTTGCCAAAGACTTCGCGGACCCGGCTTCCTTCGTACGCGCCCGGTTCACGATCTACCACCGCGATGACAGTTGCAGCATTGCCGATCTTGGCGCCTGCGATGCCGCGCAGCTCAGGCTCTGCATAGCGACGCCATATGCGCCGCAGGCGGGCGTCCATGCTCAGGTCCATGACATGTGGTGTTACAGCGGTGCGGGCAATCGGCACCGGTGCTGGCCTGGCAGCAGAGCTTGGCGGCTCGACCTTCGCGGACTTAGTTTGCGGAAGTGGAACGGATATGGGCCCGTCCTTGGGCCAGGTGATCTCGTGGACATCAAAATCCCGACGCACCAGTGCGCCGCCGGCAAAGGATCTGGGCAGCCAGCGTTCGGCCAGCTCCTGTTGCACTGTCGGGCGACGCAGGTCGGCGAGCCGGTTCATCTTGACAGCGGCATGCATACCCGTCACGACGTCGGACTCGACCCGCTCGAGTAGGTGCGCCTCGAGTTCGGTTCCCCACTCTGAGGCCAGTGAGGCCACGGAGGCGTATCCGTCGCGATCAGTGAGCTGTACGGTGACCCGGACGGTGCATTTCTCAATGTCGTGGCCGTCCATCGTGACCAGGTGATCGACGGTCACGTCAAGGTCGACGGGCGCGGTGTTGACCGCGAGAACCTGCACCGGGCGGAGCGATGGAAGAAGGCCGGGCGTCAGGTATTCACCCGGGAACTTCAGTCGCGGAAGGCTGTCCTGCTCGAAGAGCACCGCAATGGTGTTCGGCTGGACGGTCACCATACGGTCCAGCGGATGCGGCTCGCCGGTGAGCTTCATGCCAAGCGCAGGCTCCTCCACGGGAATCCTCTCCGGCTCGCCGGCGGCAGACGGCAGCTGCCGATCTGAAACCGTCCGACCGAAGAGTGAAGTCCACAACTTGCCGACCACCGACGCCCCTTTCGCCTCGTATCCAGTGTCTCGCTCATGTATATCAACACCAGTCATAGCCAGGCGGGAATCTGATTTGTGTTGTGAACCGAACATGTCGCGCAGTTTTTTGGAGCTGCTCGCGCAATGTCAGATTGCTCGCTCCTCGCTGGGGCCGGCGCTCCGGCGCCAGCCTTGCTCAGCACGGTGGCGCGCGATTTCACCAACGCTCCAGCTCACTGTTTACGACACTGTCGGCTGGGAATGGAATGCTGTGCTGCGTGGTAGCAGCGAAATCTCCTTTCGGTCGGCTGGTCCTGGTTAGCGGGCCAGAGTCGCTGTTGACAGAACGGGCTGTTGCTCTGCTTCTTCAAAGCATGCGATCAGAGTCGCCAGATGTCGAGATCTCTGAGATTGCGGCTGTCCAGCTTGATGGCGGCAAACTGGCCGAGATCACCAGTCCGTCGCTGTTCTCAAGCCATCGTGCTGCGGTGATCAATGATCTGGAGAATCTGGATTCGAGGCTGGATGTCGAGCTTGTGGATCTTGCCGGTGCGCAGATAACTGATCTTGCAGTGATCACTGTGCATCGCGGTGGCCAAAGGGGCAGGGGACTGGTTGAGAAGCTGAAGTCGGCTGGCGCCGAGGTGATCGAAAGTCCAGCCGTCAAGACCTGGGAATTGCCACAGTTCGTCTCCGCGGAAGCGAAGCAGGCGGGTAGTTCGATTGATGCTGGTGCCGCCTCCGCGCTCGTCGATGCCGTCGGCCACGACTTGCGGGCACTAGCCGCCGCTGTCACTCAGCTCGTAGCGGATGGAGAGGGCGGTCCGATTACCGCTGATCAGGTTCGGCGTTACTTCGGTGGTCGAGCAGAGGTAACAAGTTTTGCAGTGGCAGACGCCGCGCTGGCTGGGCGTACCGGAGTAGCCATGGAGCAGCTCCGCTGGGCCTTGGCGACTGGCGTTGCTCCGGTATTGATCACCAGTGCCCTGGCAGCGGGCATTCGCGGCCTTGGCAAGCTGGTCACTGCTGGCGGCGGGCAACGAGAAGCGGACCTGGCACGTGAGGTCGGAGTGCCGCCGTGGAAGCTCAAGTCAATGCGGTCTCAGGCGCGGGGCTGGGATCAAGGGAGTCTTGCTTCCGCATTGAAGGCAGTAGCGCTTGCCGACGCCGATATTAAAGGTGCCGCTGACGATGCCGCGTTTGCGCTGGAACGTGCCGTGCTCAGCGTTTCGCGACTGCGGAACTGACTTCCTGGTGCGTCTAACGACTGCCGGCAGAGCGGGTACGCTTACGCGGCTTCTTGGCCGAGCTTTCCAGACGAGCTGCCTTGGCGGCGATCGACGACTTGCGATTGGCGGCCTGATTCTTATGGATGATGCCCTTCGAAGCCGCCTTGTCCAGGGCACGCGAAGCGGCGTACGCCAACTCGGTGGCTTTGTTGACCTCACCGGCGTCCGCAGCCTCACGGAACCGACGAATGGATGTCTTCAGCGCCGACTTCGTCGCCTTGTTACGCTGACGGGACTTCTCGTTGGTCTTGATTCGTTTGAGCTGGGACTTGATGTTCGCCACGACAGGCCTCTGGAACTCCTCTGTGATGTGCGGGGGCGCTGCTGTGCAGCGCGACGGACCACGGTACCAGCGGTGCCATAGGCGGGCCAAATTCGCCATAGCAAGTGAGGATGTCTGTTGTGAGTCCCCAGTACGCGCCGCCGCCGGGCCGCACTGAGCCATCGATCATCCGCAACTTCTGCATCATTGCGCACATTGATCATGGCAAGTCGACCTTGGCAGATCGCATGCTGCAACTGACGGGTGTCGTCGACGAGCGGTCGATGCGAGCGCAATACCTGGATCGGATGGACATCGAGCGAGAACGCGGTATCACCATCAAGTCCCAGGCCGTCCGAATGCCGTGGCGAATTCACGGTCGGGAGAACGACGCAGGCGAGACCTACGTACTGAACATGATCGACACTCCGGGCCATGTCGATTTCACCTACGAGGTTTCACGATCGCTGGCTGCCTGCGAGGGTGCCGTCCTCCTCGTCGACGCTGCGCAGGGTATTGAAGCGCAGACCCTGGCCAATCTCTACTTGGCTATAGATGCCGACCTGCACGTCATTCCAGTCCTGAACAAGATCGACTTGCCCAGTGCTCAGCCAGACAAATATGCCGCTGAACTGGCCAAGATCGTTGGCTGTCATCCAGACGAGGTGCTCAAGGTGTCGGCAAAGACTGGGGAGGGCGTAGCCCAGCTGCTGGATGAGATTGTTGCCCAGATACCTCCCCCGGTCGGTGATCCTGACGCGCCAGCTAGGGCGTTGATCTTCGACTCGATCTACGACACTTATCGAGGTGTCGTCACCTACGTACGTGTCGTGGACGGTGCATTGTCACACCGTGAGCGCGTGCTGATGATGTCGACCAAGGCAGCCCACGAGACTTTGGAAGTCGGAGTCATTTCTCCCGAACCAACCAAGGCAGCATCTCTTGGAGTCGGTGAGGTCGGATACTTGATCACTGGCGTCAAAGATGTCCGGCAATCCCGGGTGGGCGACACCGTCACCTCAGTGCGCCGGCCCGCCTCACAGGATCTTGGTGGCTATCGGCCTCCAAAGCCGATGGTGTTCGCTGGCCTCTACCCAATCGACGGCGCCGACTATCCCGAGTTACGGGAAGCGTTGGACAAGCTGCAGCTGAACGATGCTGCATTGAGTTACGAGCCGGAGACCTCCAGTGCGCTCGGTTTCGGATTTCGGATTGGGTTCCTTGGCCTACTCCACATGGAGATCGTCCGCGAGCGTCTGGAGCGAGAATTTGATCTTGATCTAATCTCTACTGCGCCCAACGTGGTCTACCGCGTGATCATGGAAGATGGCACTGAACTGGAAGTAACCAATCCTTCGGAATATCCGACCGAAGGGAAGGTGGCCGTGGTGTACGAACCGGTTGTTAAGGCGACCATCCTGGCTCCCGCAACCTATATCGGCACCATCCTGGAGCTCTGCCAGAACCGTCGCGGCATTCAGCACGGTATGGATTATCTGTCCGAAGATCGAGTCGAAATCCGCTACACATTGCCCTTGGCCGAGATCGTTTTCGACTTCTTCGATGCCCTTAAGTCGCGTACCAGGGGTTATGCAAGCTTGGACTACGAGCCCTCGGGAGAACAGCCGGCCGACTTGGTCAAGGTCGACATCTTGCTGCAGAGCGAGCCGGTCGATGCGTTTTCGGCGATTGTGCATAAAGACAAGGCCTATTCGTACGGCGTCATGATGACGGCCAAACTGAAAGAGCTGATTCCTCGGCAGCAATTCGAGGTTCCGGTGCAGGCTGCCATTGGATCACGGGTGATCGCCCGCGAGACCATCCGTGCCGTCCGGAAAGACGTGCTAGCGAAGTGCTATGGCGGGGATATCACCCGAAAGCGCAAACTGCTCGAGAAGCAGAAGGAAGGCAAGAAGCGAATGAAGATGGTTGGTCGGGTTGAGGTACCGCCGGAAGCATTTGTGGCTGCGCTCTCTAGCGTCACCGAGACGGCGAAGTCGGATAGGAAATAGTCTTCTGCAACGGCTCTGCGAGCAAAGAAGGGGTTAAGACAATGTGGGCGCTTCAGTTCACCGAGTACGGCGGTCCCGACGTCCTCAGCCTGGGTGAGGCGCCGGAGCCGCACGCAGGTCCGGGGCAGATTCGCATCGTGGTGCGCGCGGCCAGCGTCAATGGGGCTGACTGGAAGTTCATGTCAGGCAGGTTCGCGCAGGGCAAGCCGCTCGAGCGCATTGGTTATCCGGGTTTCGACGCCTCCGGCGTTGTCGACGAGGTCGGGGGCGGCGTAACCGGCGTAGCAGTCGGCGACGATGTCTTCGGTCTAGGCAAACAGACCCAGGCGGAGTACGCAGTGCTGGACTCTTGGGCACACAAGCCGGCATCGGTGGATTGGGCCGTCGCAGCAGCAGCCGGGGTCGTGACTGAGGTGGCTGAGCGGGTGCTGCGACTCCTGGGCGTGACATCGGGCAGCACGCTCTTTATTGACGGCGGCGCGGGTGGGGTTGGCTCGGCAACAACTCAGGTCGCCAAGGCCCGTGGCGCCACGGTGATCGGGTCAGCCAGTGAGGGCCGCCAGGACTACCTCCGAGAGATCGGCGCTATTCCTGTGATCTACGGCGAAGGCATGGTGGATCGCGTGCGGGCGCTGGGCCTCAAGATCGACGCCGTGCTTGACGCCGTCGGCAAGACGCCGATTGAGGATCTCATCAGCCTCGCGCCGGAGCCGTCCCAGGTCGTCTCGATTGCCAACTTTGCAGCGGCCGAGTCTGGTGCACGGGTCACCGGCGGCTCAGGCGAAAGCCAACCCATGAGGGCACTGGCCGAGGCTGCCGAGCTGCTGGAGCAGAGCAAGCTGGTGATCAAGGTACAGACGTTTCCCTTTGAACGAGCCGCCGAGGCATATCAGATCATTCAGAGCGGTCATGCCCCAGCGAAGCTCGTGCTAATCCCCTGATTCACGTCTCAAGCGCTGAAAACCTCACTCCAGCTGGAGGGGTTCCTACCCGATTTGGGCGTAACTCGCAGAGCACGTCTTGCGCTCGGGTGAAGTTTCAGCGAATCACTGGCGGCACTACCCTCGAGGCATGCCGTCGGCCATGCCGGAGGGGCAGCCTGCGCCAAGCGACGGTTCGCTGCCGGAGCAGGCCTTGTCCGAGATCACGCTCCGACCGCTAGGCATCTACATCCATGTGCCGTTCTGCACCACACGCTGCGGTTACTGCGACTTCAACACCTACACCGCCGCCGAATTGGGTTCCGAACCTGGAACCAGTCGGGCGGGCTACATTGAGGCCGCGATCCAAGAGCTCGACTTGGCTGCTCGAGTACTCGGCTCCCAAGCACCGCCGATCTCGACGATCTTCATAGGCGGCGGCACACCCACGGTATTGCCCCCCGATGATCTTGGTCGGTTGATTGCCGCTGTCCGTGATCGTTTTGGCGTAGCTGAAGACGCTGAGGTGACCACCGAGTCCAATCCAGAGTCCGTTGACGCCTCAGCTTTACACCGGCTACGCGAGCTGGGCTTTAACCGGATCTCTTTCGGCATGCAATCGGCCGTGCCTCATGTACTAGCCACGCTCGACCGGGTCCACTCCCCGGGCCGTCCGCAGCAAGCCGTCGCCGAAGCACGGGCAGCCGGATTTACCAACACCAATCTCGACCTGATCTATGGCACGCCCGGTGAATCCGCGGCCGACTGGCGTGCAAGCCTCGATGCTGCGCTTGCCGTCTCGCCGGAGCACATCAGCGCCTATGCGTTGATCGTGGAGGAAGGAACTCGGTTGGCGGCTCGGATCCGGCGCGGTGAACTTGCCCGGCCCGACGACGATGATCTTGCTGACAAGTACCTGATCGCTGAGGAACGACTGACCGCCGCCGGCTATACAGCGTACGAAGTGAGCAACTGGTCAACTAGCACGGCAACCCGCTGCCGGCACAACCTCGGTTATTGGCGCAGCGATCACTGGTGGGGCATCGGCCCGGGGGCTCATAGTCACGTTGGTGGAGTGCGGTGGTGGAATGTCAAGCATCCTCGGGCGTACGCGTCCCGGCTTGCCGAGGGCTTGTCGCCGGCCCATGCCCGTGAAGTGCTGACGCCGTCAGACAGACGGCTGGAGCGCATCCTGCTGGAGCTGCGCCTTGCCGATGGCCTCACCACATCCCTGCTGACAGACACCGAGCAAGGTCGCATTGCTGATCTTCGGGCCCGAGGACTGGCAGCCGTGGAAGATGGCACATTGATCTTGACCCGGAGGGGTCGGCTGCTCGCTGATGGGGTGATTCGTGAGCTGCTGGATTGAATCGGCAACGCAGGAGTTAACCTCTGAAGCCACCGGCGCCGGTATCGCCCGATGAGCTTAAGGGGTGAGTGCGGCCTGGGGCGGTCAGCTCGGGATGGTTTTCTAGAGCTGTGGCGATCATGCCCATGTTCCCACTCGCTTCCGTACTGTTCCCGTACATGCCATTGCGACTCCGGGTCTTCGAGGAACGGTATTTGATCATGCTTGCCGAGCTGTTGAAGAGTGAGGACGCCCGATTTGGTGTGGTGTTGATCGAGCGGGGTCAAGAGGTTGGGGGTGGCGAGCAGCGCTTCGGAGTAGGCACCATCGCTGAGATCACGCAGCTAGGTGCACAAGAAGGTTTTGTGGGGTTGGTCGCGCAAGGAGGCCGGCGGTTCGAGGTGACCCAATGGTTGGAGGATGCGCCACATCCGCGCGCCGAGATTCGCGAGCTGCCCGACTTGGAGTGGGATGCCCGGCTGTCGGACTTGCGGGATGAAACCGAGCAGCTCGTGCGTCGGACTCTTACCGTGGCGAGCGAATTTGCCGAGAATGTGTGGCCCGCCGATATCGAGCTGTCTTCGGATCCGGCGGCGGGCTCCTGGCAGCTGGCCGCCATCTCACCGCTCAACGCTCTTGATCAGATAGAGCTGCTGCGGGCGACCTCCTTCGAGGAGCTACTCGGGCGCGTAGCGGAGCTGACACGTGAGGCAGTGTTCTGAAAAGCCGTTCGCCCACTCACCGATCTGCCTTGTACCGACAAGTCGGTATAAGGCTCTGATGAGTCTCGGCGTACGCGCTTCGCCGAGGTCCGGCGGCTACTCCCGACGCGCCTGACCAGTGGTCGCTCGGGTGACCAGACTGATGGGCAACAGCACCTGACGCGGCTGACTCTCTGGGTCGATGAGCAATCGCCCGACATGTTGGCCCTTATCCCGAATCGGCTGACGAACCGTAGTGAGACTGGCGGCCTGGGCAGCCGCGATGTCGTCAAAGCCGCAAACTGACACGTCTGCCGGGACGCTGAGTCCGCGGCTTGCCAGCACCTGAAGTGCCCCCAGAGCCAGCACGTCGCTTAGGCCGACAATCGCTGTCGGAGTTTGATCACGATCAATTTGATCACGATCAAGGAGCCAGGATGTTGCCGTGGCGCCGGACTGGATGGAGTTGTGACCGCCGGAAATGATCATGACCCGCCCAGCGATGGCTTTCTGCAGCCCGGCGACGCGGGCGGCGTAATCCAGGAAACCCAACTGAGCTTCGTCGAGGCAGCGCCCAGGACTGCCGGCCGGTTCGTTGGTCTCGACCAGGACCGCGATGTCACGGTGGCCCAGGCCCGCCAGGTGTTCACCGACCATGACACCGGCGCCGAAGTCGTCGATGGCCACCCAGCTCGACTCTGGATCACTGCTCACGTCAGTCGTCACCAGCCGAATGCCACGCGCTTTGGCAACCATCGCCGCCGGATGGTCCGTCGGGAGCGAAAGGATAGCCAATGCGTCAATGTTGGCGTTCCTGACAGCAATCAGGTCACGGTCATCAGCGCCGACCGGGCTAGAACCTCCATCGACCCGTCTTGACAGGGGCATCAGCACGATGCTGATGCCATGTTCCTCGACAACCTCACTGAGGCCGGTCAAGAACTCGATAGCGAACGGATCGGAGAACGCGTAAGAGAGCCGCTCAGACAAAAACACTCCGACGGCTTCGGCTCGGCCAATTCGGAGTCTCCGGCCTGCGGCATCGGGCCCTGGATATCCGAGCTCCGCAGCAGTTGTCAGGATCCGCTCTCGCAGTTCAGCTGACAGCTGGTCTGGATGGTTATACGCGTTGGAGATTGTTGCTGGCGAGACGCCAACTGCAGCGGCGAGGCTCTTAACGGTCATACGTGCCATCGCTTGCCTCGCATCTTGCTCGATTGCTGAATCTTGGTTGCTGAATCGTTCTAGTCAGCCTATCGGGCAGACGCCGTCATCGACTTGTCAGCGTGACAGCGCCATTGCGACGAGCGCCAACAAGCCGGGCGGGATCTGGTCAGCGGCGCTTCTTCTTGCCCTTCTTGAACTCCCAGGCATCGCTTCCGGGAGTCCAGTTCAAGATGCTGGCTCTTTCCATGAACTCGTCGCTGCTGATGTCACCACGTGCGAATCGCTCAGCGAGGATCTTTTTGGCCTCCGCCTCGGGTGAATGAGCGGTGACCGATGACTGAGGTCCGAAATGCCCGTTCCGAATCAGCAGGAACAACAAGGTGCTCAGCACGAGCAGCGAGAGCAGGAAGAACATGAGAGCTCCTAAGGAGGGTGCGAAGGGCGACACTGCGCCGGTTGCGAATGTCGTAGAGGGCTCGTCGGCTCCCCAGGGAGGGCCGTTGTGGTGGTGATGATGATGATGGTGCCGATGATGACCGAAGCCGCCCTCTAGCGGGATGAGTAGTGGGGTGGTCATGGATCCATTGTGCGGTGGGCTTCCCAAGATCCGTATCGGCCGGAAAGCGGCTTATTGATTACGTTCTCTGACCTGCCGCCCGTGATGGCTCAAGCGAGCGGCAGCTGCGGTCCCGGCGGCCGAGCCCGAGCGGCCGCCTCTGCGGCGATACGGCTGCGCTGCTCGAAGACGAACTCCCGATCGACGGGCTCACCATGGCCGGGGATCGCCAGCGTTGGAGCTGTCATTAGCCCGATGACCCCGTCCAATGTGGCGGGCCACTCCTCGGGAACGGAGTCGGGGCCAAGTGCGGGCGGTCCGGCCGAGTTGATCAGATCTCCGGCAAACAACAGGTCCGCATCTGGTACGACGACCAGCAGATCTCCATCGGTGTGGCCTCTTCCGATGTGAACGATCTCTACGCGTCGGTCGCCGAGGTCGATCGCCGCTGCGACCGCTACCTCAACGTCAGGTTGTCCAAGCTCATATGGCTCGAGACCCAGTCGTTCCGCCTCCGCAGCAGCCTCCGGCGAGCTAAGTCTGAGGCGCACGGACTCATGGGCAATTCGTTGAATGCCGGCGAACGCACCCAGCCCGAAGGCGTGGCCAGCATGCCAGTGCGTTACGACGACCGTGGTCAACGGCTTGTCGGTGACTGCGGCCAGTGACTCTCGCAGTGTCTGGCCTTGCTCGGGACTCGACCCAGTGTCAACAAGCATGATGCGTTGCGAGCCAACGATCAGTCCAAGATTCACCGACTCGGCCTCGGATACCGCCACATAGACACCCGACCGCACCTCCCGCCAAGGTCCCAGGCCGAACCTCGCGGCGGGTTCGACAACCGGTGGCGGATCGGTCATCACGCTAGACTGGCACTCTGTTTGTGCGAGTGCCAACCTGCTCAATTCGGGATCGCTATTTGCCTAAGCACGTGGAGGAAGGAGACGCATGGACGACCGCAAATTGGAAGTTCTTCGTGCCATCGTCACCGACTACGTCTCTAGCGAAGAGCCAGTGGGATCCAAGTCGCTGGTCGAACGCCATGATCTTGGCGTCTCGCCGGCGACCGTTCGAAATGATATGGCCGCCCTCGAGGAAGAGGGCTACATCATGCAGCCTCACACCAGCGCTGGCCGGATTCCCACAGACAAGGGTTACCGACTTTTCGTTGACCGCCTCGGCTCGATCAAGCCGCTGTCGGCTGCCGAGCAGCGTGCTATCCAAACTTTCCTCTCTGGGGCGCTGGACCTCGATGATGTGTTGCTACGCACTGTGAGGCTGCTGGCCCAGGTCACTCAGCAGGTGGCGATCGTGCAATATCCGACGCTCAGTCACTCCGTGGTACGCCACGTTGAGATCGTCTCAATGTCCCCGACCCGCTTGCTGCTTATTCTCATCACGTCCACCGGCAGGATCGAGCAACGCGCTCTGGAGATCCCCGAGCACGACGACGAGACCCTCGCCGAGTTGCGGGCACATCTCAACGCAGCCGCGGTGGGGAATACCTCCCCGCAGGCTGCGGTTCGGTTGAGCAAGCTCAGTGAAACGCTGCCTCCGTCGCTAGAGATCATCGGTAAGGCAGCAATCGCAACATTGCTGGAAATGGTGAGCAGCGAGGCGTCGGGCAGGATGGTGGTTGGTGGCATGCCGAACCTGACCCGCTACGGCGCCGAGTTCGAGACCACTGTCAAGCCGGTGCTCGAGGCCTTGGAAGAGCAGGTGGTTTTGTTGAAGCTGCTCGGTGAGGCAAATAATGCAGATGAGGTCACCGTCCGGATCGGTCACGAGAATCCATATAAGGAGCTGCAGTCCACGTCGGTTGTTGCCAGCGGTTACGGTAGCCAAGTCGATACATTCGCGACTCTCGGCGTGGTAGGGCCAACCCGGATGGACTATCCCTCGACGATGGCGTCGGTCCGCGCCGTTGCTCGCTACGTCGGCCGATTCCTCTCCGAAGGATGAGCACAACTCGCATGAGCCCCGACTACTACGAGATCCTCGGCGTTCCGCGCGATGCGACGCCCGAGCAGATCAAGAAGGCCTACCGGCAGCTGGCTATGAAGCTGCATCCTGACGTTGCTCAGGAGCCGGACGCGGCCGAGCGTTTCAAGAGCGTGGCCGAGGCGTACGAGGTGCTGCAGGATCCGAAGAAGCGCGATCTTTACGACCGTGGCGGCGATCCGCTGGGCGGCGGATTCGGCGGCTTCAACGGCGGCTTCGGCGCCGGTGGCTTCGACTTCACACATCTGGTCGATGCCATGTTCGGCCAGCAGACCTCGCGCGGCCCACGGTCGCGCGTGCGGCGTGGTCAGGACGCGTTGGTCCGTCTCGATCTTGAGCTCGCCGAAGCAGCGTTCGGTACCACCAAGCCGTTGCGCGTCGACACCGCAGTAATGTGTCCGCGCTGCAACGGTTCGGGAGCCTCTGAAGGTTCTCGCCCGGTGAGGTGTCCGACGTGCCACGGTCAGGGTGATGTCACTCATGTGCAGCGCTCGTTCATTGGCGATATCCGGACCACCCAGCCCTGCCCGACGTGTCATGGCTACGGCACGGTCATTCCAGACCCGTGCGTGGAGTGCTCTGGGGATGGCCGGGTTCGCGCCAATCGCACAATCAATGTCAAGATTCCGCCGGGCGTGAGCACCGGGAACCGTATTCATCTGTCCTCCCAGGGCGAGGTTGGGCCGGGCGGCGGCCCGGCTGGTGACCTCTACGTCGAACTCCAAGTGGCCCCGCACGAGGTATTCCGGCGGGATGGCGACGATCTCGAGGTTGTGGTCAAGATTCCGATGACGGCGGCTTCACTTGGGACTGAAGTCAAGGTGGCAACGCTCGAGGCCGACCTCGAAGACTCTTCTCCGGAGTCAAGGTCAGTGCGCGTTACGGTCCCTTCTGGGACGCAGTCCGGCACCCGGATTGCGATCGACGGCAAAGGCGTCCCAAGGTTGCGGGAGAGTGGGCGCGGTCAGCTTGGAGTCACCCTGCTGGTCCAGACTCCGACACGCATCGATGACGAGCAGCGAGACCTCCTGCGCCAGCTGGCCGAGTTGCGCGATGAAACCCGGCCAGAGGTCACCGTGCAAAAACACAGCCGCGGCGTCTTTGGGCGGCTCCGGGACGCGTTCGCCGGCCAGTGAGGTGGCTTAAGCAGCGAGCGGAGCCAGCAATCAGACCGAGCGCCCGAGCATGACCGAGCCGCTGTTTCTGTTAGACGGCCTTCGCGACCCGCTGCCTGCGGTGGGCGCCCAGCTAACACTTGCCGGTGATGAGGGCCGGCATGCGGCAGTGGTGCGGCGGATTCGCCCCGGCGAGATGATCATGATCGGCAATGGCCGCGGGCATGCGGTACGCGGTGTAGTCGTTGAGGTACGCGGCCCAGCTCTTGTGGTCGAGGTGGTCACTCACCTCTCCTCACCCGCTGAACCTCGACGCTTCGTCGCGGCCCAGGCGTTGGCCAAGGGCGATAGGTCGGAGCTGGCCGTTGAGATGATGACTGAAATGGGGGTTGACGAGATCGTCCCTTGGCAGGCGTCACGTTCCATCGTGCGCTGGTCAGCGGACCGTACGGCGCGGTCCCTGGCGAAATGGCGGGCTACCGCACGTGAGGCAACCAAGCAGTGTCGTCGACTCAGCGTGCCCCAGGTCTCGGAGCCGGTGACCACTGGACAATTGACTCAGCGGGTAGCAGCCGTTGATCTTGCGTTGCTGTTGGATGAGGAAGCCAAGGACTCCATTGCCGAAGTTGATCTTCCGACAGCCGGCACGGTGTTGATCATCATCGGTCCGGAGGGTGGCATCTCTGACGAGGAGTTAGAGCAGCTGCGTGCGGCCGGTGCCCGGTCCGTGTCGATCAGCGACGCGGTGCTGCGTACTTCCACGGCAGGCGTCGTCGCCCTCGCCGGACTCAAGCTGCGGCGGGAGCAGTCAATTGCGCCCTGAGTCACCCACCATGCGCTCTGATCCCCGTCCCATGCCCCCTGAGCCAGCAGCCATCCCCCCTGAGCCTGTCGAAGGGCGCCTCGGTTTCACACCAGTCGTATCGCTGCCAGGCGGCCTCGGCCGCTCCGGAATTCTCAGTACGCCGCATGGAATTATCAGGACGCCCGCCTTCGTCGCTGTCGGTACCAAGGCAACGGTCAAGGCAGTACTTCCGGAGAACATGGCGGCGCTGGGCGCCCAAGCCCTTCTTGCGAACGCCTACCACCTCTATCTGCAGCCCGGTCCAGATGTCATCGAGGCGGCCGGCGGCCTTGGCCGCTTCATGAACTGGCCGGGACCGACCTTTACCGATAGCGGTGGTTTCCAGGTGATGTCCCTCGGCGCCGGGTTCAAGAAGATTCTCGCGATGAACACCGATGGCCTGGAGGACGACGATGTGATCGCTGCAGGCAAAACCCGGCTGGCGCATATTGACGAGGACGGTGTCACATTTACCTCGCATCTGGATGGCTCACAGCATCGCTTCACGCCCGAGCTCTCTATGCGGATTCAGCACCAACTCGGTGCCGACATCATCTTCGCGTTCGACGAATGCACGACACTGATGAACACCCGCGATTACCAGGAGCAGTCGGTCGCCAGGACTCAACGGTGGGCGGCGCGTTGTCTGGCCGAACATTTGCGCTTGACGGGGGAGCGTGAGCCGCGCGCGCACCAAGCTTTGTTCGCGGTGGTGCAAGGCGCCCAATACGAGGACCTGCGGCGCCGGGCGGCTCGTGATCTTGTGTCGTTGACGATTGATGGATCCGGATTTGACGGCTACGGCATCGGCGGAGCACTCGAGAAGGAGAACCTCGGGACGATTGTGCGCTGGGTTTCTGAGGAGCTGCCTCAGGACAAGGCCCGGCACTTGCTTGGTATCTCTGAGCCGAATGACATGTTCACCGCAATCGAGAATGGTGTCGACACATTTGACTGTGTTTCGCCGTCGCGGGTAGCTCGCAATGCCGCTGTGTACACCACCTACGGCAGGATCAACGTAAATGCGGCGTCATACCGACGCAGCTTCTCACCGATCGATGAGGACTGCGACTGCTACACCTGCGCGTATTACACGCGGGCGTACCTGCACCATCTGTTCAAGGCCCGCGAGATGCTGGCCTCAACTCTCTGCACCATTCACAACGAGCGGTTCATCGTACGGCTGGTCAACGATATTCGCGCCAGCATCGAAGCTGGCACGTTCGCCGAGTTCAAGATCGACTTCCTGAGCCGCTATTACGGATCCTCATTTGCGCTGTAAGTCGATGAACCGGGCGGCCAACAGACTTGCCCCGGAAGGCGAAGATCAGCAGCCAGATCATCAACAGCACCTCACCGATAAGGTGAGGGAGGCAAGCTCGAATGCGTACGAGGTGGAAAGCAGGCCCGCCAGGCTGTCGATGAGGTACCCCAGGCCAGCAATTGCCACGAGGACGCCGATAAACCGCGGAACCCAGCCGGAGGTGAAGGCCAGCCAGCCGATAAGCAGCAGGTGGCACCCGAACAGTGCCAAGCCCAACTTCCAGATGTCGTCGAATAGCTGGACCTCGGCCAGCACCTCAATCTCTACAGAGCTGTTGATTTGTTGGCCGCTGAGCAACTGTGCTGCAGACACCAGGTGTGATATCGCAACGGCGAAGATCAGGGCGTAGAGCGCACGGCCCCCCGCGGCGATCACGGCTACAACGTGGTGGACCTGGTCGAAGAACATCCAGAGCACCCAGGCGACCACCACATCAAGTACTGCTACGCCGAACATCGCGATGATCGCCAACCAGAAGATTCCCCAGGTATCGAGCATCGCACTGGTTGTGCCGGCCGCATCGCCTGGGATCACCAATCGCTCCAGGACTGCGAAGGTTGCCAGGCCCGCGAGTATGGCCATGAGCAGCAAACCGAGGCCGGCCACCAGGGCTGCTCGCCGCTGAGACATGGACAGAGTCGTCGTAGCGGCACTCATGCGCTGATGTTGAGTCGATCGTTGTTCGAGCTGCGAGCGTCGGCATTGCGCGAGCAGCTCCTAACCATACGTGTCGCTCGCACCTGGGTTGGCTGCGGTGCGGCAATTGGCTCTCGGAAGCCGCGGGCAATCAAGATCAGGCCGAGTGCGATCTCGAAGAACCCGCCAGGAATAGAGAACACCAGACCGACAGCGAAGCCGAACAGCTGTAGTAATGCACCGACCGCGAGCATGACGTATCCGACGATGCCGTAGATGGCGAGCCAACCCGGCAGGAATCGGTCCTTCAGCAAGACCCAGCAGAAGGGCACACTGCCGATCCCGAGGATGATCATCGCTAGCTGGTAGGCGAGGTCATTGCCTTCTGGCGAGGCAGTCGAGGCCAACAAGAGGACGCCGACCGCGAGAAGTGCCGCCTCGAGGCTTCGCGCGACTAGATAGATCACCGTCATCCAACTGTGGCGACCGCGGAGCGCCCAGAACACTATGGCGCCGATCGTGCCCACCACCACCGAGTTGAGCAGCATCAGGGCGACACCTAACGGGCGATCCGCCAGTGCGTTGCCAACGCCATAACACACAAAGGCGGCAAGAAACACGGCGCCGGCGATCCGGCCGGCATTTGTGTTGCTCACTCCAGACTCCCATTCGTACTAAGTAAGTCGTACTAAGTACGATATGCTGAAACCAAAGTTGCGTCAAATCGCCGATCAGATTGAAAGGGAGGCGGCCATGCTCGAGTCCGAGAATGCGGTGAAGCCGGAAGGGCTGAGCCGTGACAGGGTCCTCGCAGCCGCCGTAAGGATCAGCGACCTGCAGGGCTTGGGTGCCCTGACGATGCGCTCCTTGGCGCATGAGCTGGGTGTGAAACCCATGTCGCTCTACTACTACGTGCGGAACAAGGAAGAGATCCTTGACGGCATAGTTGATTCGGTATTCGCCGAGATCGACTTGCCGGAGGCGGGCGGCGACTGGCGGGCGGAGGTACGTCGTCGGGCGGTTTCAGCGCGGGCGGCGCTCGGCCGGCATCCCTGGGCGTTGGCGCTCATGGAGACCAGAACCAATCCGGGGCCGGCGACCCTTCGCCACCACGACGCCATGCTCGGCACGCTACGCGCTGCAGGCTTCTCGTTACCAATGACGGCCTACGCGTACGTGATCATCGATGCCTATGTGTACGGCTTCGCGCTGCAGGAGGCCTCGCTACCGTTCGAAGGTACCGAGAGCGTCGGCCAGGTGGCCGATGCGATCATGCAGCGCTTCGCAGCTGGTGATTATCCACATCTCGTCGAGTTTGCGACGCAACACGTGTTGCAGCCGGGCTACGACCTTGGAGCCCAGTTTGACTTTGGCCTGGATCTGATCTTGGACGGGCTAGCTACTCAGCGAGAGGATGCGGCGCCTCGGCAAGGGGCCCGCGCGCAGGATGAAGGCAGGCAGGTGAGGTTCAACGGCAATGCCTGGTGAACCAACTCACTCCCTATTCCGACTTGTCAGCGTCTGAAAGGGCTATAGCCCTCTCAGACGCTGACAAGTCGGTGATGTTCAGTGCATCACTGCCTTCTCGGCTCCAGCCCCGGTCAGCGCCCGGACGGACAACTCGTCGTAGCGCTCCGCAGAGTGGATTTCCTTGCTGATCAAGGTCCCGACGAAGCCGCAGAGGAACCCGAACGGAATTGAGACCAGCCCGGGGTTCTTCAGTGGGAACCAGGCGAAGTCGACGCTCGGGAACAGCGACTCCGGAGTACCGGATACGACCGGCGAGAAGGTCACCAGCAGCACTGCCATGATCAATCCGCCATAGATGCTGAAGACCGCGCCCCTGGTGTTGAAGCGCTTCCAGAACAGGTTGTACAGCAACGCTGGGAGGTTCGCCGATGCCGCGACGGCAAAGGCGAGCGCCACCAGGAAGGCGATGTTCAGCCGCTGTGCGGGAATTGCGAGCAAGATCGCGATCGCGCCGATGCCGAAGGCCGCAATGCGGACTACGATCAGCTCGCTCCTCTCGCTCGCCTCCCCCTTCTTGATCACGTTGGCGTAGAGGTCGTGGGCGACCGATGACGCCGACGTGAGGGTCAGGCCCGCGACCACTGCGAGGATGGTCGCGAACGCGACCGCGGAGATCACGGCCAGCAGAATCGATCCACCGATCGTGCCCTCACCGCCACCAACAGCCTGCGCCAGCAGAGGCGAGGCGGCATTGCCCGCCGAGGTCTTGATCTGGCTGCCGTCGCCCGTGGGGACCAGCGCCGCGGCGCCGAAGCCCAGCACCAGCGTCATCAGGTAGAAGGAACCGATCAGCCCGATCGCCCAGAGCACTGACTTGCGCGCCGCATGAGCGGTGGGCGTGGTGTAGAAGCGGATGAGGATGTGCGGCAGACCAGCGGTGCCGAGGACCAGAGCCAAGCCAAGCGATAGGAAGTCGAACTTGCCGACCAGATCCTTACCGTAGAGCAATCCAGGTTCGAGGAAAGCGGCTCCCTTACCCGATTTCTCGGCAGCCGTCCCAAGCAGTTCGGACAAGTTGAATCCGAATTGGACGAGCACCAAGAACGTAATCACCACCGTGCCAACCATCAGCATCACGGCCTTGACGATCTGTACCCAGGTGGTGCCCTTCATGCCACCAAACGTGACGTAAATGATCATCAACACACCGACCAGGACGATCACAATGTTCTTCAGAGCCGGGCTGGTTACCCCGAGAAGCAGACCCACGAGGGCTCCGGCGCCGACCATCTGGGCGAGCAGGTAGAAGATCGAGACGACGATCGTCGACGTGGCTGCCGCGCTGCGGACTGGCGTCTGTCGCATCCGGTACGCCAGCTGGTCGGCCATGGTGTACTTGCCGGAGTTGCGCAGCAGCTCCGCGATCAGCAGCAGGGCTACCAACCAAGCCACCAAGAATCCGATGGAATAGAGGAACCCGTCGTAGCCGTAGAGCGCGATTGCACCGGAGATGCCCAGGAATGACGCGGCGGACATATAGTCACCGCTCACCGCCAGACCGTTTTGGAAGCCGCTGAAGGAGCGGCCGCCGGCATAGTAGTCAGCAGCCGTTTTGCTGTGCCGGGACGCCCAGAAGGTGATGTAAAGGGTGACTGCTACAACAGCGAGGAACAAGCTGATTGTCAGGGCGCGGCTGCCGGTGGCCAGCGGCACTAGCATCGCGGTGTTCATCGGCCGGTCTCCCTGTCAAACTCGTCCCGTAATTTGCTCGACAGCGGGTCCAGCGACTTTCTGGCGTGCCTGGCATAGAAGTAGGCGATCGCGAAGGTCGAAACGAACTGCAGCAACCCCCACACCAAGGCGACGTTGATGTTCGGGAGGACCTCGATGTTCATGAAGTTGCGGGCCCAGTTGTTGCAGACGATGTAGAGGATGTACCAGGCCATAAACGCGATCGTCGCCGGGAAGGCGAAGCTGCCATACCGTTTGCGCAGCTCCACAAAGTCGCTTTCCTGAGCAATTGTGTTGTAGACCTCGTGGTCATGAGCGGGAAGTCGGTCAGCTTCTCCCGACTCATAGACAGGGGCGCTGCGGTCAACCATGAGAAACCTCCATTGCCGGGTTATACAAACGGACATACCCAGCGACGCCCTGGTTACCACGTTCAATGACTGAATATGTCCAAATGACTGGATATGGCGGAGGCGAGCTCAAGATCTAAGGAAGAGCAGTACGGCGAGCACCCTCCGCGATTCACTTCCGGTGGCTGGAATGCCGAGCTTGGTGAAGATGGTCGAGACGTACTTCTCAGCCGCACGCTGGGTAATCACCATCGACTCCGCGATGCCCGCATTGGATGCTCCCGTGGCCATCAGCTCTAACACCTCGCGTTCCCGTGGTGTCAAAGAATCCAGCGGGTCGGAGCTGCGGTGCCGCTTCAACATCGTGGAAACGATGGTGGGATCCAACGCTGAACCTCCATCGGCGACCCGGCGGAGTGCCGCAATGAACTCCTTCACCTCGCTCACCCGATCCTTCAGCAGGTAGCCCACCCCTTCAGCCGAGTCGGCCAGCAGCCGCATCGCGAGTCCTACTTCGACGTATTGGGAAAGGACGAGTACGCCGACATCGGGATACTTTTCCCGGATCGTCAGCGCCGCCCTCATGCCTTCATCGGTGTGCGTAGGTGGCAGCCGGATGTCGACCACAACTGCGTCCGGTGGGTCCTGAGCAACTCGTGCCAACAACTCATCGGCAGTGCCGCAGCGAGCAGTGACCTCGATATCGGCATCGGTGAGCAACTGCGCAACGCCTTCGCGCAGTAGCACGCTGTCCTCCGCGATGGCTACCCGCACGGCAGCTCCGCTCGCACCCGTGTGCCTTTGCCGGCAGGGCCTCTGCCGGCGGGGCTCCAGATTCGCAGACTGCCGTTCAAAGCCTCAACTCGATCTGCCAGCCCTCGTAGTCCGCTCCCGCGCTCGGAGTCGGCGCCGCCGACGCCGTCGTCAACGACCTCCACGATCAGCATGTTGTCGCTGACTCCGACATCGACCGTCACCTTGCGGGCCTGCGCGTGCTTGGCCACGTTCGTCAGGCTTTCGGAGACGACATAGTAGGCAGCAACCTCCAGATGCTCCGGGAGTCGCGGCAGTCCAGCGGTACTCAGCTCGACCTCGAATGGCGTGGCTGCTGCTAGCGACTCCAGGGCAACGGCGAGCCCATGGCCGCTGACCACCGCCGGATGCAGGCCGCGTGCCAGGTCCCGTAACTCGTTGAGGGACTCGGCGAGCTCACTGCGAGCCCGTTTCAGCCTGATCTGGGTGGCCGGGTCACTGTCTGTCTGCTCGGCGAGCACGCCAAGTTCCAGCGCCAAGGCCACCAAGCGCTGCTGTGCACCGTCGTGAAGGTTACGTTCGAGGCGGCGGCGCTCATTCTGTTCGGCTTCCACAACGCGGCTCCGGGAGCCATGGAGCTCTTGCAGCCGCGCCCGAAGTTCAGCTTCCAAACGGCCGTTTTCCAAAGCGATGGCGGCGGCTGCGGTGACCGCCTCGACGAGCTCTGGTTCTTCACCGAGCGTCGCGTCGTACACCAATGCGGCCATCGGTTCACCGTCTTGCTCGACAAGTGTCGCCCGGCGGTCACTGGCCGGTTCGGGAAGAGTCGCGGGGTTGCCATCCTCGTCCGCCCAGCTGCCGTACTGGGGCAACCAGTAGATCAACGACAAAGTCGGATCACGAAGAGCCTGGGCCAGCAGCTCCCGGAGGTCAGGCGCGGGGCTAGCCCGTAGCTGCACCAGCAGCTCACCGACGCCGGCCTTTGCCAGGCGGGCATCGAGCAGTCCGGCGACGAAGGCCAGCGGTGCAAACCCCGCCACGGCGAACGTTGCTAGCCGAATGATCTCGAAGCCGGGAAGCTGAAACGCGCCGGCAAGCAGCAGGGTGGCCAACATCACGAGTGTCAGGCTGAAGCAGTCGATCACGATCTGAGCGGGACGTCGTCGCTGCCACCGAGGCAGGGCCCGCCAGCGCCGCCAAAGCAGCCCTACAGAGATGAGCGCAAGGGTACTGAGCGTAACAAGCTGCACATTCTGCACGACCTCAGCAGCAGCCTGATCCTTGATCACTGTCAGTAGGTGGCTTTCACTAAACCCACCCAGCATCAAGATCACGACCTGCAGTCCAACTGCTGCGACGTAGCCGGTGATCACCACTGCGCGCTCAATTCGCCCAGTCAGTCGACCTGAGGGATAGGCAAGGAACATGTGCAACAAGACTGCAGCGACCAACAGATCACACAGCTGCCCAACCGTGTTGAGGAATGGCTGATTGGTCCACTGCAGAATAGTGAGCTGCATAGTGAAGCCCGCCAAGATCATCAGGGGTCCGAATAGGCTATCCGGCCGCCTCCGCCACGCCACGATTCCGGCGAAGATGTATGGCAATGTGACCCACCAGACGAGCAGCACGCGCAGAGCCGGCTGATAGAGCTCCTCATTGAGCGCGGCCAGACCAGCCGTCACAAGACATGACGCAATAGCGACTATGCCAAGCGTCCATAGCATGGCTGGCTTGGGAGCGGCTCTGTGCCGTTCGGGCGACAGCGGGACAACTGCAGCCATCCGACCTCTCCTCGCCTGCGCCTAGGCACATAGCGCAGGGCATCGAGGGATTTTTAAAACCGCGGGAGCGTGCGCCAGTCCGCCCCAGCGGCGAGCTGTGCCTCAACGATAGTGCTGCGACCTCACCGAAGGACAGAACCAGGCGGAGGATTCACCAGAAACCCGTCACCCCGTTGACGGGTCTGCTGTCTGTCGTCCAGCTCTCCTCGATGGAAGGTTTTGGAGCGCAACGACCTTGGTGAGGAGCTGGCATGAAGACCCGCATTGTGCAGAACGAACCGAATGATCCGGTCTCAGGAGAGAGCCCCGCAACGCCGACGAGCCGGACGGTCGACGCAGCGCAACGCTCCACAACCACTCCGACGAGCGGTTTTCGTGCCTTCGTACGTCGTCGTGAGCTGGTGATCTTCTTCGCGCTCTGCTATCTAATTGGCTGGTCGATGCTGCCGTTCGGCAGCTTCCTTGCCTTTGCGCCACTGGTGGCGGCGCTCATTGTCATCTCCATTGCCGAGGGCCTGCCAGGACTAGCTCAGTTGGGTCGTCGCCTTATTCGCTGGCGGGTGAACTGGATCTGGTACGTGGCTGCCATCGCCGTGCCGTTACTAGTCCACGGCGTGACCGTCGCGCTCAATGCGGCGACCGATGCACCGGCACCCTCATTTGCCCGGCTTACTCCCTGGTACACGGTGCCGCTGGCGTTCGCTCTCGGAATGATCAACCCACTCGAGGGGCGACTGGGTGAAGAGCCCGGCTGGCGTGGCTTCGCTCAGCCACGGTTCCAGTCGAGGTGGTCACCATTGGTATCGGCCGCCGTGCTGGGGCTGTTGATTACTGGCTGGCACCTGCCACTGGTCTTCATGCCGCAGTTCGATCTCGGCTTCCCCGACATCGCGACGACTGTGATGGTCACCTTTTGGTACACCTGGTTGTTCAACCGCACCGGCGGCAGCGTGCTGCTGACGCTCATTGCTCATTCGAGTGAGGGCTCGGCCAACATCCATGCAATGTGGTCGGGGCAGTATGCCGAGCGGTTGTCCTGGATTTGGTTGATGGTTTGGATTTTGCTCGTAGCGATTCTGTTGATCTTCGATCGGAAGTCCTGGCGGACGGCGCCCGAATCAGCAATTGATCGGGTGCCTGACCGGATTAGTTGATCAGGCGAAGCTGTACCCGGGCAGACGACGTTTCTCCGCACATGGCCACAAATGAAGGCGATTCACGGCCAAGCCGGCGTCACATGCGACCGTGTGTGGAAGTACGCACGTGAGGGAGTTAGCGAGCTGGGCGTAGGAATGATGATCAGCCCTTGGATGCCCCAGCCAGCTCGGTGAAGATCGTCAGTTGCACATCGGCTGGCCCCACCAGTCGGGCATTCAGCGAGCGCCATGGCGTCTCAGTAGGAGGCGCGATTAGCTCAGCACCGGCCGAGGTCAAACGCTCAGTGACGCTAGCAGAATCGTCGACCTCAAAGGCCACCCGATACTTCCCGCTGACTCCGGTTCGCCCGACCTCCGCGGTGTCGATTAGGTCGATCTGGGGTCGGTTCGAAAGCTCGAGTGTCGCCCGTCCGGCGCCCAAAATCATGACCTGCGCCCCATTCTCAGCGTCATAGGTTTCCTCCAGCACCAGGCCAAGCTCATCGCGATAAAAGCGAACAGCCGCGTCATAGTCATCAACGGCTACCACCAACCGCATTTGCCGCACCGGCGTACCGTCGCCAGCCGGCGCGGCGGCGTAGCTAGGCTCGCGTTTCTTGATCGCTCTGATCACTGCGTAGGTGGCTGGCAGCAAGATCACCTCGACCAGCACCTTGTAGACATAGCCAGCAATTGCGTAGCTGATCAGGCTGCCCCAGCTCGGAAACACACCGACGAAGGCGATGAAGCAGAACAACATGGTGTCGGCAAATTCGCCGACCACCGTTGAGCCGAGGAGCCGGGCCCAAAGGTGGCGTTCCTTCGTCCGCTCTTTGATCTTGACGACGACATAGGCGTTGAGAATCTGACCGGCCAAGTAGCCGCACAGACTTGCCAGCACGATCCGGGGTACGAAGCCCAGCACCGCAACAAACGCCTCTTGGTTCTCGTATCCCGGTCCCGGCGGCGCCGCACCGACCGCCAGAAAGGTCAGGGAAGCGAGGGCGCCCAGCGCGAAGCCGACCCAGATGGCACGCTTCGCCTGGCGGAATCCGTACACCTCTGCCAGCACGTCGCCGACGATGTAGGTCAGCGGAAACAGGATCGCACCGCCGTCGGTGAAGATCCCTCCGCCGACGAAGTCAGGCAACCCGTCGACGACGGTGATCGTCTTAGTCGCCGCAATATTGGAGATCAGCAGCAGGCCACAGAACACGGCAACGATGACGGCGTAGGTGCCGCTTGGCGCACTTGCATACGACGCTGTGGAGGGTGCCTCCCGCGGCTGAGTGGCGTAAAGCGTGGTCACGAGGAGCGATCTTATGTTCGTGATCTTGGGCCAGCTCACGCACATCCCCCACCTGGGCGGACTCGTCATGGCAGGCTGGGCTCATGAGCCAATACTGGAATGAGGTGCCTGAGGAGTCCGAGCAACTGGACCAGCTCGAGGAGCAGCGATCCCTGGTGGATCGCGGTGTTGACGACCCGCTGGACGAGGGCTATTCGCCGCCCGAGCGCTACTCCCAGCTGATCCGCGAGGGAGAGCACGAGACGCTCGACGAGCGGCTTGCGGACGAGATCCCGGAGCCCGATCCATACGCGCCGCAGGACGAGGAAATCCTCGATGACGGCGAGGTTGGCGAGCAGCGTGCCGGCCGCCTGGTCGAACCTAATGAGGGTATTGGCCCTGATGTGGAGTCCGACCTAGTCGGTACCGATGTCGGCATCGACGGCGGCGCTGCCAGCGCAGAGGAAGCTGCCGTCCACATCGTCCCTGACGAGGAGTAAGCCAGTTAGCTCGCCCCAAAGATCGCATCATTGCTGATGCCTCAGCCAACAGGTAGCGACCCGCTTTATCCACCGATCGATCCGTACGCGACCGGACTGTTGGATGTCGGCGATGGACAGCAGATCTACTGGGAAGAGTGCGGCAACCCGTCAGGCAAGCCGGTGGTCTTCCTGCACGGCGGACCGGGAGGAGGCATTCAGCCCAAAGTTCGGCAGCTATTCGACCCGGCTCGTTACCGCATCGTGCTTTTCGACCAGCGCGGCTGCGGCCAGAGCCGCCCGCACGCCAGTGCGCCGGGAGCCGATCTGAGCACCAACACGACCTGGCATCTGGTTGCCGATATCGAGCGGCTACGGGAGTACTGCGGCGTCGAGCGGTGGCAGGTGTTCGGCGGCTCGTGGGGCAGCGCCCTGGCACTGGCGTACGCCGAGCAGCATGCTGAGCGGGTCACCGAGCTCGTACTCCGTGGCATCTTCACGCTCCGGCGGAGTGAGCTCGATTTCTACTACAACGGTGGCGCCGGACAGCTGTTTCCGGAGCGCTACGAGATGTTTCTGGCTCCGCTCGGCGGCCGGTCCTTTGCGGGTGACACGATCGCCGCCTATCACGACTTGCTATTTGACCGCGATCCCGCCGTGCATGAGCCTGCCGGCGTCGCCTGGAGCACCTGGGAGGCTGCCACCATCACAATCGAACAAGATGACAGCTTGATCAGCCAGTTCAGTGATCCGATATTCGCGCTTGCCTTTGCTCGCATCGAAAACCACTACTTCTTCCATCGCGGCTGGTTAGCCGAAGGACAACTGCTTGCCAAGGCTGACCGACTCGCTGGCATCCCGGGGGTCATTGTTCAAGGTCGTTACGACGTTGCAACGCCTGCGGTGACGGCGTACGAGCTGCACCAGGCCTGGCCACATGCGGAACTCAAAATCATCCCAGTCGCCGGTCACGCATTCTCCGAACCTGGCATCCTCGATGCACTGGTCTCTGCCACCGACCGGTTCGCGCTCGAGTCTGACATGACGGCCCGCAATTAAGGTTGGGGGTGCCGTAGGCAGTTGACCTAGGATGGGTTGTTGACATTTCCTGCCGACTGCGAGGAACCAACTGAGTAGATCAGAGTTCACGGCTAGCGCTCCCGACGCGTCCAGCGCCCGCCATCGAGAATCGCCTGCCTCCAATTCCCTTCGAAAGGCATCAGGACAGCGGGGCGGCGACAGCGGCCTCGAAGAACTGCGACGAGTGACTGTCCCGGCTTCGGTCGAAATGGTCAACATCCTTGGCCCGCGTGATGAGTTCCTGCACATCCTGGAACGCGAGCTCGAAGCAGGGATTCATGTTCGCGGCAACGAGATCACCCTGACCGGATCACCGGCAGCGGTTGACCTTGCCATCGACGTCATCACTGAGCTGGTCACGGTGTTGAGAACCGGGCAGGGCCTGACCGCTGACGCTGTGGAGCGCATCTGTTCAATGCTCGCCGGGCGCGAGGAAACCCGCCCTGCGGACGTGTTGACGCACAACATCTTGTCGGCGCGAGGCAAGACAATTCGTCCGAAGACGCTCAACCAAAAGCGGTATGTCGATGCCATCGACAAACACACGGTGGTCTTCGGAATCGGGCCGGCAGGTACCGGGAAGACGTATCTGGCTGTTGCCAAGGCTGTCCAGGCCCTTCAGAACAAGCAGGTCAACCGGATCATCCTGACTCGTCCGGCGGTTGAGGCCGGCGAGCACCTGGGCTTCCTGCCCGGCACCCTGAGCGACAAGATCGACCCCTATCTCCGTCCGCTCTATGACGCGTTACACGACATGCTTGACCCGGACTCGATTCCCCGACTACTGACTGCGGGAACAATTGAGGTTGCACCGCTTGCCTATATGCGGGGACGAACCTTGAATGACGCCTTCATCATCTTGGACGAGGCACAGAACACCTCGATGGAGCAGATGAAGATGTTCCTGACTCGGTTGGGATTCGGCTCCAGGATGGTCGTGACGGGCGATATCACCCAAGTGGATTTGCCTGGCGGTACGCGCAGTGGCCTTCGGGTGGTACGCGGCATTCTGGACAAGGTCGACGACATCGCATTCTGTAACCTCACCAATCACGATGTGGTGCGCCACAAGCTGGTTGGCCGGATCGTTGCAGCGTACGACAAGTTCGAGGCCGATCATCTCGATGCCTTGCGCACGGAGCACGGCCACGCGACACCCTCACATCGTCCAGGTCGTTAGGCAATGGCCGGCATGATCCGAGCGCTGGTGGGAGCTCGGATATGAGTATCGACATCAGCAACGAGTCAGGCATTGACGCTGACAACGCGGGCCTGGTTCGACTCGCCACCTTTGCCCTCGATCAGCTCAGAATCCATCCGCTGGCCGAGCTCTCGATCCTTCTCGTGGATGAGGACACCATGAGTGCTTACCACGAGAAGTATCTCGGCGAGCGAGGGCCGACCGACGTACTGAGCTTTCCTATGGATGAGCTACGCCCGCCGATTGACGGCGAAGAACCTCAAGTCGGTCTGCTAGGGGACATCGTGCTTTGTCCGGCGGTGACAGAGCGGCAGGCCCGGGATAACCAACGCTCGACAACCGAGGAGGCCGAATACCTCCTGGTGCACGGACTGTTGCATCTGCTCGGATACGACCATTCGAACCCGGAGGAGCAGGCGGAGATGTTCGGTCTTACCGACAAGATCATCTCGGCCTGGGCAGTACAGCGCCCTGACCGGGCACGAGGCTCACGATGACCGAGGCCGACTGGATTCAGCTCAGCATTTCCTTGGTGCTGATGATCTTTGCCGCATCGATAGCGGCAGCCGAGGCAGCGTTGTCGTCATTCTCCAAGGCCCGTGCGAACAAGCTCGTCGGAGAGGGTAGGCCAGGTGCGCAACGAGTTCGCAAGATCGTTGATGATCCACCGCGTTATCTGAACACAGCGCTCTTCGTCCGAAGCATGATCGAGATTTCAGCCATCATCCTGGTTGCCAATGTGATCTTTTCCCACATCGATAAGACGTGGCAGGCCGGGGCGGTCACCGCCGGCATCATGATCATTGTCTCCTACATCGCCTGGGGCGTGGCGCCCCGCACGCTGGGTCGTCAGCATGCGGACCGAGTCGCTTGCGCCGCCGCCGGACCAATTGTGGTGATTACCACAGTCCTTGGGCCATTTCCTCGATTGCTGATCATGATTGGGAATGCACTGACGCCAGGCAAGGGATTCACTGAAGGACCGTTCGCTACCGAGGCTGAGCTACGCGAGCTAGTCGACCTGGCTGAGGCGAGGGATGAGATTGAGTCCGGTGAACGCAAGATGATTCACTCGGTCTTCGACCTCGGCGACACTATTGCTCGCGAAGTCATGGTGCCTCGCACCGACATGGTTTTCATCGAGGAGTACAAGACCCTGCGGCAGGCTGTTTCGCTGGCCTTGCGATCCGGCTTCAGCCGGATCCCGGTCATCCGGGAGGGTATCGACGATGTCGTTGGCATCTTGTATCTGAAGGACGTCATCAAACGGATCTACGACGCGCCTGACGCTCAGTCCACAGAGCGGGTCGGCTCGATGATTCGGCCGCCGGTCTTCTGCCCAGACTCCAAGCCCGTGGACGAGCTGCTGCAGGAAATGCAGGCCAAACGGGTGCATCTAGTGATCGTTGTTGATGAGTTCGGCGGCACGGCCGGGATGATCACGATCGAAGACATCCTCGAGGAGATCGTCGGCGAAATCACCGACGAGTACGACGAAGAGAAAACTGACATCACCCAACTCGGAGAGGGTCGTTACCGCGTGTCATCACGACTTCCCGTCGATGAACTGGGCGATATTTTCGGCCTCAAGCTGGAGGATGAGGACGTCGAAACGGTCGGAGGGCTGATGGCCAAGCAGCTCAACAAGGTGCCCATAGCCGGCTCGGTAGTCAAGTACGACGGCTTGGAGCTGGTGGCGGAACGATCAGCCGGCCGCCGGAACAAGATCGGAACAGTGATCGTCACCCAGATTTCGTCCGCTGAGTCTGAGGCTGACGCCAGAGCCGAGGCCGCGACCCAGATCGTCTCAGAGCAGGCGCCCGCCTCGTGACCCGTGCGTACGTAACAGAGTCTCCACTGCCGTCGGATCCAGAGGACCAGAAGCTGATCACTTTGGCCCGTACCGCGGCGGCGCGTACCGGCGCTCGGCAAGGCGCGAGCCTTCGAGACCACGCGGGCCGCGCGTACGCAGCAGGGAGCGTCGACCTGGAACATCTACAGCTGTCCGCCATAGCTGTTGCCGTGGCAATGGCCGTCTCGTCAGGCGCCGAGGGCGTCGAAGCCGTCGCCGTAGTGGGGCAGGCTCCCTCCAGTGATGATCTTGACGTGCTGCGTGACATGCAGAGCTCGGACGTCGTGGTCTGGTCGGCCGATACCCAAGGCAAGGTCCTCGAGGTGAGTCAGCTTTGAGGGGCTCCGATAGGTACGTTTCACAGCACAACCGTCATAACGACCCCGAGACTGCCCGCCCGAGGGGTCGTTTCGCAGCACAAACGTCAAGATGAGCGACGCTCACCTGATCGACCCGGCCAAACGCTTCCGTTCGGGCTTTGCATGCTTGGTCGGCAGGCCGAACGCCGGCAAATCCACGCTGACCAATGCGCTGGTCGGCCAGAAGATCGTCATCGCGTCCTCGAAACCACAGACCACCCGGCATGCGGTACGCGGCATCGTGCATCAGCCCGATGCCCAGCTGGTGCTTATCGACACCCCGGGACTGCACAAGCCTCGCACCCTGCTCGGCGAGCGCCTCAATGATGTTGTTCGGACAACTTGGTCAGAGGTTGATGTTGTCGGTGTCTGTCTTCCGGCCAACGAGCGGATCGGGCCTGGCGATCGATATCTCGTCGGCGAACTTGCAGCACTGCCACTGAAACCAGGTCTGGTTGCGATCGCCACCAAGTCCGATCTTGCCTCGCCAGATCGTATGGCAGAGCATCTGGCGAGCATCGCTGCGCTCGAGAGCACCCATGAGATCACCTGGGCTGACATCGTCCCCGTATCGGTGCCTCAGCGTTTTCAGTTGGACGTCTTGAGCCAGACCCTTATCGACGTTCTGCCGGAGGGCCCGCCGCTGTATCCCGACGGTGAGATCACCGACGAGCCGGAGGAGGCACTGGTTGCGGAGCTCATCCGCGAAGCCGCCTTGGAGGGCGTACGCGACGAGCTGCCGCACTCCATCGCGGTGACTGTGGATGAAATCGGCCTTCGTGAAGGTCGGCCGGCGGATAAGCCGTTGCTCGACATCTATGCCTCCATGATCGTCGAACGCGATTCCCAGAAGGGCATCATGATCGGCCATCGGGGCAGCCGCTTACGCGAGATCGGCGCGGCCGCTCGGCATCAGATTGAAGCCCTGCTCGGCACCCCGGTTTATCTCGATCTGCGGGTGAAGGTTCTCAAGGAATGGCAGGGCGACGCCAAACACCTGAACCGGTTGGGGTTTTGATCGTTACTCATTTGGGTAACCGGCTATTCCCTGGTGTTGCTATGTCATGCCATTATGCCAAATAGGACGTTCGCAGGGCTGAGCTCACCGGTGAGTATTCGCTCGACCATGAGCTCACGGAGGACAGGATTCCCCGCTTATGGTCGCTCATCCGCTTGACCCGCTTTCCTCGAAAGAGTTTCAGACCACTGCGGCGATCTTGCGGCGAGACCAGGGCGTATCGGACTCCTGGCGGTTCGCCGCGATTGAACTCAAGGAGCCGGCCAAGGCGGAGGTCAAAGCTTGGAGGCCGGGCAATGCATTGCCGCGGCGGTCGCTTTCGGTGCTGTGGGACCGGGAGACAAACGAGACGTACGAGGCGGTGGTGGATCTCGTCGGCGATCAGGTCGATTCCTGGACTCACCGGCCGGGTGTCAGTCCCAACTTCACCCTTGACGAGTACCACGATGTTGATCATGCGCTGCACGAGAACGAGGACGTACTCGCTGCCTTGCGGGCGCGGGGCATAACCGATCCCTCGTTGGTGCTCTTCGACGTCTGGACCTACGGCGAAGCGATGATGCCTGAGCAGTGGCGCGATCGACGGCTCGGGTGGTGTGACCTCTGGATGAGGGAAACACCGAAGGGTAATCCGTATGCACACCCGATCTCGGGACTCAAGATCATCGTCGATATGAACACTCTCGAGGTGCTCGAGATTGAAGATCATCACGACTATGGTTTGCCAGAGGTTGACGGCGAATACGATCCGCGCATACGCGGCACCCAACAGCGCACCGACCTGAAGCCGTTGGACATCAGCCAGCCGGAGGGTGTCTCCTTCACGGTCGACGGCAATGAGTTGAAGTGGCAGAACTGGTCACTGCGCTTGGGCTTCAACTACCGCGAAGGTCCGGTGATCTACCAGGTTGCCTTCGATGACCAGGGGACCAGACGCGACATCGCCTACCGCATGTCGTTCGCGGAGATGGTCGTGCCGTACCGGGATCCGGGCTTTGACCACTATCGCCGAACCGCGTTCGACATCGGTGAGTGGGGACTCGGCTACATGACGACGTCGCTGGAGTTGGGTTGCGACTGCCTCGGGGAAATCGTCTACGTCGACGCCGTGGTGCCAGATAGCCATGGCGAGCCGATTGTGATTCCTCGTGCGATCTGCATCCACGAGGAAGACAACGCGGTGTTGTGGAAGCACGTCGACGCCGAGACCGGCGCCGAAGTCCGACGAATGCGCCGGTTGGTCGTCTCGGCGCACGTGACCGTGGCGAATTACGAGTACCTCGTCTATTGGCGGTTCTATCAGGACGGAAACATTGAGTGCGAAGTCCGCGCGAGCGGCTTGATGGTGACAACCCCTATGGAGAACGACGGCAGCAGCTCCCCATACGGCACGACTGTCGATAAGCGGACTTACGCCCCGTTCCACCAGCACTTCATCGTCGCCAAACTCGACCTCGACATCGACGGCGAGGAGAACACGGTGGTCGAGGTGGATTCAGTCGCCGCCCCGATCAACGGGGACAATCCATATGGGCTGGCGCTGTTCACCAAGAGCACGACCATCGAAGCCGAGAGTCAGTCGGCGAGGGACTTCAACTGGGAGACCCAACGGGTCTGGAAGGTGATCAACCCCAACAAGGTAAACCGGCACGGCAGCAACACCGCCTACAAGCTGGTACCGGGTGCGGCGATCCCGTCCATGCTGGACTCCTCGTCGCCGGTCTATCAGCGCGCCCCGGTCATTGCTCATACCGTTTGGGTCACCGCGTACGACGATGCGGAGCGCTGGCCGGCCGGTGACTATCCGACGCAGTCGAGTGAGGACACCGGGATCACTCGATGGATCGCCGACGACGCGCCGCTGGCGGGAACCGACGTCGTGTTGTGGTACGTCTTCGGGATCCACCACATCACGCGGATAGAAGACTGGCCGATCATGCCAGTCGACATCATCTCGTTCTGGCTCAAACCGTTCGGGTTTTTCGACCAGAACCCCTCCCTCGATGCCCCGAGCACGATGTCCAGCGCAGGCGGCCATAGCCACCCTGAACACGCCGGGCGATAAAGGGAATTCTCGAATTAACAAAGCCTGAAAGGTTAGGGCCATGACTGAAAAGAAGATCTTTTCGAACATCATCAACGGCGAGGAGCGCCCAGCAGCGTCGGGTGACACCTTGGACATCATCAACCCATCCACTGGCGAGGCTTACGCAACCTCGCCCAACTCGGGTCCAGAAGACATAGATGCTGCATTTCAAGCGGCGGCCGCCGCCTTCGAGTCATATCGGTGGACCACGCCGACTGAACGCCAGCGTTTCCTGTTGCGGCTAGCCGACGTGATCGAGTCGGAAGCCGAGGAGCTGGTGCGCATCGAGAGTGAGAACACTGGCAAACCGTTCTCACTGACTATGTCGGAAGAAATCGTCCCCATGGTTGATCAGATCCGCTTCTTTGCCGGGGCCGCACGCGTCCTGGAGGGGAAGGCAGCTGGCGAATACATGAGAGGCTTCACCTCCTACGTCCGCAGAGAGCCCCGAGGTCCGGTCGGTCAGGTGGCGCCCTGGAACTACCCCATGATGATGGCGGTCTGGAAGTTCGCGCCCGCACTTGCCGCCGGTGACACCGTCGTACTCAAGCCCTCGGACACCACACCTGCCTCGGCGGAGTGGATGGTGAAGAAGATGCAAGAGATCTTCCCCAAGGGCGTAACGAACCTGGTCTGCGGTGATCGGGACACCGGTGCCGCGTTGGTGTCGCACAAGATCCCGGTAATGGTGTCGATCACTGGCTCCACGCGAGCCGGCATCGCCGTGGCAACGGCAGCGGCAGCCGACGTCAAGGTTGCCCACCTCGAATTGGGCGGGAAGGCACCCGTCGTGGTGTTCAACGATGCCGATCTCCCGTCCGCTGTGGAGGGCATCAAGGTAGCCGGCTACTTCAACGGCGGCCAGGACTGCACTGCAGCAACTCGCGTCCTCTGTCAGTCCGGCATTTATGACAATTTCGTGGACGAGCTCGGCAGGGCAGCGTCGGAGACTCGAACCGGCCATGACCCAGATGACGAGGAAATCTTCTATGGGCCGATCAACAATGCCAACCAGTTGCGCCATGTCTCGGGACTGGTGGACCGGGCTCCGGAACATGCCAGGGTGGTGACCGGAGGTAGGCGGTCAGGCGAGCGCGGCTATTTCTACGAGCCAACGGTGATTTGCGACGTGCGGCAGGGCGACGAGTTGATCACTACCGAGATCTTCGGACCGGTGATCACGGTGCAAAAGTTCGGCGACGAGGACGAAGCGGTGAGGCTCGCCAACGACAGTGAGTACGCGCTCGCGTCCTCTGTCTGGACTTCGAACGCCGGCACCGCGGCCCGCATGTCGGCCCGCCTGGATTTCGGCTGCGTGTGGGTGAATTGTCACATCCCGCTGGTTGGTGAGATGCCGCACGGCGGCTACAAGCACTCCGGCTACGGCAAGGACCTCTCCTCATACGCGTTAGAGGAGTACACCCGGATCAAGCACGTCATGCAGTACCACGGATTCGAGGGCTGAATTCCACTTTCTTACTGACAACTTCATCACTCACAACTGCCTCCAGAAGGGTCGTCGAGATGGCAGAAAAAGGTTTGAAGAGCAATGTCGTCGGTCTCTTCGGCGGCACCATGCTCGGGATCTCTTCGGTGGCGCCGGCGTACGCACTGACTGCCACGCTCGGTATCCTTGCGGCCGCCGTCGGCCCCAAGACACCGGTAGTGATCATCGCCGGATTCCTGCCAATGTTCTTCGCGGCGTACGCCTATCGCGAGTTCAACCGGATCATGCCCGACGCCGGCACGTCGTTCACCTGGACCTCCAAGGCCTTTGGCCCGTACATCGGATGGCTGGGCGGATGGGCGGCGGTGGTCGCCACCATCATCGTGCTGTCGAATCTCGCGGGCGTTGCCGTGCAATTCCTCTATCAGTTCATCGGCAGCGCTGTGAATTCGGAGATGATCAGCGGTCTGTGGGAGAACAAGCTGATCAATGTGGCGACCTGCCTGGTATTCCTGGCCATCGCGACGTATGTGGCCTACCGGGGCATCGACACCACCGAGCATGTGCAGATAGTGCTGGTGAGCTTCCAGCTGGTCATGCTGGCGCTCTTTGCGGCCATGGCAATCGCCAAGTCGGGCGCCTCCGAGGTTGGTGAGGCGTTCAGCCTGTCCTGGTTCAGTCCGGCCGGTCTGACCCTCTCGGCGTTCATCGCCGGACTGTCCGGTTCGATATTCGCCTTCTGGGGCTGGGACACCGCCCTGACGGTCAACGAGGAGTCGAAGAACAGCGATACGACTCCCGGGCGTGCGGCGTTGCTCTGCGTGCTGTCGATCCTGCTGACCTACCTGCTGGTCTCGGTCGCGACCCAGATGTACGCCGGGTTGGGGGCCACAGGATTAGGCCTCACCAACGAGGAAGTCTCCGACAATGTCTTCGGCAACCTGGCCGAACCTGTCCTCGGCAGTCCGCTGGACCTTGGTCTCTTCCTGGCCGTCCTCGCCTCCTCGGCGGCCAGCCTGATGACCACTTTCCTGCCGACGTCACGCACGTTGCTGGCGATGGGTGCCTATAGGGCGATGCCTAAGGCGTTCGCGAAACTGCACCCAACGCATCTAACACCGAGCGTCGCCACATTCACCGCAGGGATCGGCGCCGCGGCCTTCTACGCCATCATGACGTTCCTCAGCGAGAGCGTGCTGACGGACACGATCTACTCGCTAGGCATCATGATCTGCTTCTACTACGGGCTGACGGCATTTGCTTGCATCTGGTTCTTCCGTCACCAGCTTTTCGATAGCGCGTTCAACTTCGTGTTCAAGTTCCTGTTCCCGCTGCTCGGCGGGCTCGGGCTGTTCTTCGTCCTGATCATCACCTTGCGGGACAGTGCTTCCCCGGATTATGGCAGCGGCGCGCATATTGGAGGGGTCGGGTTGGTGCTCATCCTGGGCCTCGGACTGATCCTGGTCGGTTTGGTCTTCATGTTGATCATGCGGGCGCGCCAGCCGGAGTTCTTCCGTGGCGAGACGATCATCCATGAGTCGGCGCACGCCATGCGCCCACACGAGCACCTGGTGTCCTAATGGCGCGCTACGGCGCCCAGTTCGGCCCGGACTTCACCTTTCTGGGCGTGCCGGAATGCGACCTTGACGATGAAAGCAGTTATGCCGACGCGGATGTCGTGATCTTGGGAGCACCGTTCGATGGCGGCACCTCCTATCGCGCCGGTACTCGTTTCGGCCCGCGGGCGATCCGGATGACCGACTACCTGCCGCATGATGGATCGCGACCATCGCTGGCCCTCCGGGCGGATGGTTTGGCCGACCTCAAGGTCTTTGACGCCGGTGATGTAGAGATGTACTCCGCGGACATCGAGGTTGCGCTGCCAGCGCTTGAGGCGGCCGTCGAGAAGGTGGCTCAAGCCGGGGCGATACCTGTTTCCCTGGGTGGAGACCATTCGATCGCCTATCCGGATGCCAAAGGATGCGCGAACGTGATCGGCGCGGGCCGGGTGTCGATGATCCATTTCGACGCTCACGCGGACACCGGCGACATCGAGTTCGGCTCGCTCTGGGGTCACGGGCAGCCGATGCGCAGGCTGATCGAGTCCGGTGCCGTGCGCGGTGATCGGTTCCTGCAAATCGGGCTGCGCGGCTATTGGCCACCACCGGAGACGCTGGACTGGATGGCCGCACAGAACATGCGCTCATACGAAATGACTGAGATCGTGCACCGCGGCCTCCGTGAGTGCCTGACTGAGGCGTTCACCATTGCCACCGACGACTGCGATGGGGTCTTCCTTTCAGTCGACATAGATGTCTGCGACCCTGGGCACGCACCGGGCACCGGCACTCCGGAGCCGGGAGGGCTGTCCGCTCGTGAGCTCCTCGATGCCGTGCGTCGAATTTGCCTTGAGCTGCCAGTGGTCGGGATTGATGTGGTCGAGGTCAGCCCTCCGTATGACCACGCCGACATCACAGCAGCACTCGGCAATAGGGTTGTTCTGGAGGCCTTGTGCGCAATAGCCCGCAAACGCCAAGATGCGCGCGATGGAACGAAGTGGGATCCGCTGCTTCCCTTGCTCAGTGAACGGGCGGCTCCCATCCCCGAGGGCACGATTCCCCCGCATCATCACACGCATCTCAGCCATGATCGGGAGAAGTGAGGACAACCATGAGTGAAGCGTCCCAAGCCGATGTCGACACAGATCTCGCGTCCGCGACGTCCCGGGTTCCAGAGGTCACGGTCGGCACTGATGCTGCCTATGCACCGCCCGCCGCTCAGGGCATAGGCCGACGACTGCGGAACATCTCCGAGGTGCGGCATTTCTTCCGCACTAACGAGGTGCCGATCTATTTCGTCGGCGCAACGCCGTTCAACCTGTTGGGACTGGACCGCTGGATCCGAAACTTCTCCTACGTCACCTACTACGACGGTTGGGATGGCGCGCACCCGCGGGTGTTCAGCCCCAAACACAAGCCATATATCGAGTTCGAGTCGGGCGAAGAGATCAACAACTGGCTGCTCATCAACCCCGAGGTGCGGGCGCACATGTCACGCCCAGCACCCCGGGGACAGCGACCCAAGGTCGCCATGGTGTTCTTCGACGCTGAGACCGAGCGGATCTGCGAGGAGCTTGGTTACGACCTGATCCTCCCTTCGGCCGAGCTCCGCGGGCACTTGGACTCCAAGCTCGTGACGACCCGCCTGGGCAACGACGTCGGCGCAGCAAGCGTGCCCAATGTCTTGGTGACAGTCGAGGAGTATGACGAGTTGCTGGGCGCTGCGACCGAGGCCGGCCTCGGCACCGATTTGGTGGTCCAAACGGCGTACGGCGACTCAGGTAAGACGACATTTTTCATTGACGATGAGACCGGCTGGAAGCGACATCGCAGCGACATCATCGGCAATGAGGTCAAGGTGATGAAGCGGATCAACAACCGTCCGGTCGCGGTCGAGGCAGTCCTCACGCGCAACGGCACAGTGGTCGGCCCGTTCATGTCGGAGTTGACCGGACACCCAGAGCTCACGCCGTATCGCGGGGGCTGGTGCGGTAACGAGATGTACCCGGAAGTCCTTGATGAGGACCTTCGGCAGAAAGCAGGGGACCTCGTCGGGCGGCTTGGTGATCGTCTTGGAGCCGAGGGCTATCGAGGCTTCTTCGAGGTGGACGTGCTAATTGATACCGACACCGACGAGGTCTACCTCGGCGAGCTCAATCCCCGGATCAGCGGGGCCTCCTCCATCACGAACGTCACCGCCGGTGCGTACGCTGACATTCCACTCTTCGCATTTCACCTTCTCGAGTACTTCGATGTCGACTTCGAGCTTGACATCTCCGAGATCAACGCGCGGTGGCGTGAGCTGGCGGCTGTGGACGTGTGGAGCCAGATGGTTATCAAGGAAACCTCCCCAATCGTGCAGTTGATCACCTCGGCCGCAGCCACCGGACAGTATTCATACAACGCTTCGGGAGCGCTGGTCTATCGGCGGGCTGCACTTGACTGGCATCAGCTCCAAAACGAGTCCGAGGCGTTCTTCCTGCGAATCTACGGCGCCGGGGACTATCGCTGGAAGGGTGCGGATCTTGGGGTTGTGGTCACCAAGGGACGTCTGCAGCGGCGAGCAGGCGATGGGACGGACGCCCTAACCATCCGTGCGAAACATCTCATCGACTCCATCCGCGAGCAGTACACCGGCCAGCCGCTGACCGGCGCAGAGGCAGGCGCGGCCCCCGTGGCGAGGGCAGTCTCAATGGCAAAGTGAGTGAAGCGGCGTGATCGGTTCAACAGCGAGCCGGCCACCTTTCCCTGTCACGCTGGACAACTGGCAAAGAGCGGATCGGATCGGCTGGACGTTTTGCCATATCGCGGAGATCTTTCCGACCGCAACAATCTCCCGCGGTTCTGAGCGGGCAGCTCCTCTCCCGAGGCGCAGTACACCGTTGGCCGATGTGGGCTGCCGGGATGCCGACGGGGAAGCTACGACGGTCGGTGCGGTCATGAAGGCCACCGAGACCGACGGGTGGATGGTGGTGTACGACGGGGAGCTCCTCGCCGAGCAGTACGGGGGCGCAATGGAGGCAGACACATTGCACCTGTTGATGTCGGTCAGCAAATCCATCGTCGGCATCGTCGTTGGTGCGCTGGAAGGGCATGGCGCACTCAATGTTGACCAGCAAGTCACGGCCTACGTACCGGAGCTCGAGAAAAGCGGCTACCGCGGCGCCACAGTTCGTCATTTGCTGGACATGCGCTCAGGCATTGCGTTCTCTGAGGAATATCTCAACTCCGACGCAGAGGTCCGGGTGCTCGAGCAGGCTATCGGCTGGGCCCCTCGTCGGTCAGCAGGCGTGCCGTCGACGCTCCGCGGCTACTTGCTCACACTGCGTCAAGTCAGCGAGCACGGCGGTCCCTTCGAGTACCGCAGCTGCGAGACTGACGTCTTGGGCTGGGTATGTGAAGCCGCGGCCGGGCAGCGGTTTCCCGAGCTAGCGAGCGAGCTGGTCTGGTCGCGGCTGGGCGCGGACTTTGACGCCAATATCGGGATCGACGCCGAGGGGACGGGGCTTTTCGACGGCGGTATGTCAGCCGCACTCTGTGATCTTGCACGCTTCGGCGTGATGATCGCGCGCGATGGTACGTCCATGACCAACCATCAGGTAGTGCCGGAGAGCTGGATCGAAGACAGCTTCGCTGGCGGGCTGGACTCCCGGGAAGCCTTTGCGTCAAGCCCGGATGACACGCGGATGCCCGGTGGCATGTACCGCAATCAGTTCTGGTTTCCCTGGCCCAAACGGCAGGTGTTGTTGTGCTTGGGCATTCATGGCCAAATGATCTACGTCGACCGCGCGACCGGTCTGGTCGTGGTCAAACTCTCTAGTTGGCCGACCCCGCAAGATTCCGGGAAGTTGTTTTCAACACTGGCCGCCTTTGAGGCGATCAACGCAGAGGTGGCCCAATAGTTCAGACGATGGCTCAGGAGGTGGACGTGAGCGACGGAAAGAGCCCAATCTCTACGCTGTTCAGATCCCGAAAGCTCAAGGGAATCTCAGACATCCGAACGTTCTTCAGAACGAATGAGCAGCCGATCTTCTTTATCGGCCCCACTGCGTTCAACCTGCTCGGCATCGACCGGTGGGTGCGCAATTTCGGGTACATCGTCTACTACGACTCCTGGGACTCGGGTCACCCTCGAGTGTTCACACCCGCTAACAAGCCGTACGTGGAATTCGAGAGCAGTGAGGAGATCAACAACTACCTGCTGCGAAATCGCGAAGTGCAGGAGTTCATGGAGTCGAGGTCCCGATCGGGTCTTCGTCCGATGGTCGCGATGGTCTTCTTCGACGAAGAAACCGAGGAGATCTGCAGGGAACTGGATTACAACTTGATCTTGCCCTCGGACCAGCTGCGCCGACGCCTGGATTCCAAGATCGTCACGACAAAGCTTGGTGAGGAGGCAGGTGCTCCTTCAGTGCCAAATGTGCTGGGTCACGCGGACAGCTACAGCAAGCTGAGCGAGCTCGCAACTCAGGCTGGCCTCGGTTTAGACCTGGTTGTCCAGACGCCCTATGGCGATTCTGGCAAGACCACCTTCTTCATCACGTGCGAGGCGGACTGGGGGCGCGACTGCGACAACATCATCGGTGAAGAGCTGAAGATCATGAAGCGGATCAACAACCATGCCGCAGCTGTCGAGGCAGTGAACACTAGCCATGGAACGGTGGTGGGTCCGTTCATGACGGACCTGACTGGCTACCCCGAACTCACGCCCTATCGCGGCGGTTGGTGTGGTAACGACCTGTTTCCCGAGGCTCTTTCTGAAGCACACCGCGCGACGGCCATCAGCCATGTGCGACGGCTTGGTGACCGACTCCGCCAGGAGGGCTACAAGGGCTTCTTCGAGGTCGACGTGCTTATCGATTTGGATTCCGAAGAGGTCTACCTCGGCGAGTTGAACCCGCGGATCTCTGGGGCGTCGTCGATGACAAATGTCACTGCAGGCGCGTACGCCGACATCCCGTTGTTCCTGTTCCACCTGCTCGAGTTCATGGGGGTGGATTACGCGGTGGACGTCGATGAGATCAACGAAAGATGGCGCGAGCTTGCTGCAGTCGATGTGTGGGCCCAGCTGATCATGAAGGAACCGAACGACTCCGTAGAGCGGATCCTCGCCGCACCCCGCACCGGGACCTACCGGCTTGACGAGGACGGAAACTTGTCATTCGTGCGCGTCAGCAACGACTGGCACGAGGTCACCCACGAAGATGAATGCTTCTTCATGCGCGTCTACGGTCCGGGTGACTATCGGTTCAAAGGTGCGGATCTGGGTGTCCTCGTAACCAAGGGGCGAATGCAGACTTCGGAAGGCCTGACCAGACGTTGCGTGAGCTACATCGAGGGCATCCGCTCCATGTATGCGAGCGAAGCCGCGCCGGAGCCGCCAGTGGTAGTACCCATTGGCTACGTCAAGTGAACGAATAAAACGTCAGCTGTGCCCGCGCTCGCGGCCCTCGACGATACCGATCGGACCGTGGACGCTTCGTACATCGCCGGCTAACCCTGCCATGTGACGTCCTGCCGCAACGAACGCCCGGATCGTGTCGATCAAGAACGCGGGGTTTTGGGCGGTCGGCCACGTAGACATCTTGACCGAAACAGTCTGAGTCGCCCTGTCGATCAGCACGATCTGGCCATGGATGCCCAGGCACAGCTGGAGGTCTCCTAGTGGTCCCGGCACAAACCAGAACTGGTTGCGATACCAGCCACCGGTCAGCACTGCCTCCGAGTCCGAGGCTGCGAAGGCACCTCTGATATCCGGATCAAGCGTGCGAGTCTCGCGCAGCCACGGTTCCGGAACAATCGAGGTGTCGTACGCATAACCGTCTTTCAGGACCAGTTGGCCGAATCTGGCCATGTCGCGTGCTCGTGCCGACATGCCGCCGTCATGGATGGCGGTGCCCACACAGTCGCAGGTGATCTCGGCGTCGAACTCCGCTCCCATCGGCTGCCAGATCAATAGCGAGATGAGGTCAGCCATGCGTGCACCCGCAGCGCGCTCACACACCCAGCCGAGCATGTCGGTGTCTGCTGACCGGTATACGAACGATCCACCGTGATCGGTGTCCGGGCCCAACTTGGTGAGATAGAAATACATCCCGTGCGAACTGTCGGGGTCCCCGCCTGGCCGCCAGCCCATGTATCGCTCCATCTCCCGGACCTCAGCGTCCTGATTCGTGTACTCCTCGCGGAATTTGACGCCTGTCCGCATGTTCAAGAGCTGCCGGACAGATGCACCCTGATACCCAGACTTGGCGATCTCAGGGACGTAACTGCTGGCTTGTTCATCCGGATTGAGAAGGCCTTGTTCGACGAGAATTCCGGCGATACAGCCAACAACGGACTTTGTCACCGACATGAGTAGATGAGGGGTTTCCTCCGTCATTTCATTGAAGTACTGCTCCAACACGATCTGACCGTCGTGGAGCACCACAACCGCATCAGTCCACGTTTCCGCCATAACCTCAGCAAAGGTCGACGTCTCTCCCGAAAGCCGATACACCGCGACGTCGTCCAGTCGTGCCGAAGCATTGTGCTGCGCCAAGGCACGCGGAGGACCCTGACCGCGAGAGATTCGCTGACTCGGTATCAGCTCGCGTAGGTGTTGAAACGACCATCGGTTGTACGGAGGGTCCTGCCAGTTGGCAAGCGTGGCCCGCGATTCTGCGGGCGGCGGGAAACCGGACCCGTCTGGCTCGCGCACCATGCCGGGACCATACCCTTGACCCGGGTTTCTAGTGACGAAATGACACCGTCGGTTCAAACTCTGTCGGGAATGACGCAGTTGGAACCGCCAACTGATTTGGCGCTATCGAGTGGTGGACGCGTGTCAAGCGGTTCGGTCAAGAATCTCCTCGACGAGCTCCATCGTGGTGTGCGGGTGCAGAAATGCGAAGCGTCCCACCGTCTCGCCCTCCCACTTCGTCGGCGGAATGAAGGCAATCTCCTCGTCGTGCAAGGTTTGCGCCCACTTGTCGTAGTCGGACGGTCCCCAGCCGATTCGACGGAACAGCACCACACCGAGATCCGGCTCGCGAATGAGCTCCAGATGCGGAGTCGACTTGATCAAATCGGCCGTGTCCCGGGCGAGTCGCACAGCGGCCTCGATCGCTTCGCGGTAGGCGTCTAGGCCGTAGACCGCCAAAGAGAACCACAACGGCAGTCCGCGCGCACGCCGAGTCAGGTGGTAGGCGTAGTCGGTCGGATTCCATTCCCCTTCTGAGCCGTGGATGACGTCCAGGTAGGAAGCGTCCTGGGTGTGCGTTGCCCTGGCGAGGTCGGGCTGCCGGTAGAGGAGCGCACAGCAGTCGAACGGCGTGAAGAACCACTTGTGCGGGTCCAGGATGAACGAGTCGGCCTGTTCGATGCCTGCGTACTTGTCGCGTAGCGATCGGGCAAAGATCCCAGACCCGCCGTACGCCCCATCGACGTGGAACCACCAATCTCGCTGCTTGGCTATCTCGCCAACCCCCGCAAGATCGTCGATGATGCCGGCATTTGTTGTTCCGGAGGTGCAGACCACAGCGGCGATATTGCTAATGCCTGGATCCTCCTCAAGCGCGGCGTGCACGGCGTCCGCGGTGAGCCGGTGGTCCGGAGTCTGCACAACGAACGCGTCCATTTCCAGCAGGCGCAGCGTGTTCACGATTGAAGAATGCGCATCGGTGCCTACGACCACCCGCAGGCGTTGCCCGGCCGCATTGTCGCCGAGGCGCCTCTTGGCCATCTCGCGGGCGACCGCAAGAGCGGAAAGATTGCCGGCAGACCCACCGGATACGAAGCACCCGCCCGCTGATGGCGGCAATCCGACCTCATCCGCAATGACCCGCAGCACGGTGTTCTCTGCAGCGATCGCACCGGATGCCTCGAGCCACGAAATGCCTTGGATCGAGGCGCAGGAGATCAACATGTCGAACAAGAGGCTGGCCTTGGTCGGTGCGGCCGGGATAAAACCAAGGAACCGCGGGCTATCCGCTGAGATGATGCTGGGCGCAATCACCGACGAGTAGATGCCCAACACCTCGTCGGGTGCACGGCCGCGGTCTCTAATGACACCATCTAGCACCTTGTGCAGCTCGGATGCTGGCTGGGTTCCTTTGTCAAGCGGCACTGGATCCATCCGCAGTCGGTTCTCGGCATGCGCGAGGACGCTGCGCACCATCTGCTCGGTAGTTTGATCGACCTGATGCATTTGCCAAATCCTTTCTCGGCACGTCCCGTCAACAGGTGCAGTGACTCCTTTTCGGAGCCGTCTGGCGGGCAATCAGCATCGGGCCGGTCGGTGTCAGCCCACCGGCTGATCCTTGATCAACCCGACATGCTCATGCCGCCCAAGCTGCGAGTGCTTCCTGCCGTACGTGAAGTACCAGCCGTGCACGACACAGTCCAGACTACGAAGACCACGAGCGCGGGCGGCATCCGCAGGTCCTTGATGACCCACAGGCACCCGAGAACAGACAACGGGGGTTACGGAGTAACCGGGGAGCTTGAACGGCCGCGGCAAATCTGGCTCATGGGGCACCGCAAAATGATCACCGCAATCGAGACAGTCGCGAATGCGACGAGCGTTCCGACGCTAATCATCTCGGCCAGGAAGTTGATCGGAATCATCAGAACCCAAGACGCAGCTCATAGGTGTTGAAGATGCGGGAGAGCCGGTAGCCGAGCGCCTGATTCACATCGATCATGAACTTGTTGTCGACGTTGTTCCAGGTCTCGATGATCTTCAACTGTGGTTCCGCCTCGGCCAGCCAGCGCATCATCTCGATCTTGAGCAGTAGCCCAAGCCGGTGCCCGCGGTGCTGGCGGGCGACAGCGGTGTCAGCTTGCAGGCCGACGTAAGGCCGCAGTTCGTTGGTGAGCACCATAGTGTGGCCGCCCACCTCACCGGTTGCGCGATGCCGGGCGATGACTCGGTAACCCCGATCTCGACGTCCGATCAACGCAGTTTCAAAGTCTTGGAGTCGCTGCAGGTCGAACTTTTCATCCTCATAGGTCAGATCGCCCATAGGAGCGTCATTAATGGCCGCCGTCACCTCAACGAGCTCACTGAGGATGTCATCCGAGGTCGGCGGCTGCAGCCGCTCCAGACGGTAATCAGCCGCGGCTAACTGCGCCTCAGACCACAGCTGCTGGATCTTGTTCTTGTCGACTTCAGTGAGCACCTGACGCCGACGAGCGTCGTGGCTGGCGTACTTAAAACCGAACTTGTCGACGAACCGCTGCGCACCTTGATCATCTTCAGCAGTTCCAACCCAAATAGTGTCGCGCCTGGCTTCCTGGGCGATGCGCATTACCTCATTCATGATCACTGAACCGTGCCCCTGCCGACGATAGTCGGGATGCACCCAGATCTGGGCCCAGATCAGATGCAGGTTGTCCCGGGTCGGCAGGTCTACTGCAAGTACTCCGACCGGCTCGGCGGCGTCATCAGGTGTGTAAAGGTAGTGCTCTGCGGGCTCCAGGTCCCAGCCGTAACGCAGGTCGTCGGCCAACATCTCGGGGATAACCGGGTACGCATCGGGGTCGTCGATTTGCCGCGCCGCCTCCTGAATGCGGGCGACTTCGGTGACCTGAGCCATATCGTTTGGCTCGACGCGTACGAACGGCACCAGATCAGGGTCCCGCATACCGTGCGGTTACGCCACGGGATTTCTTTGGAGCTGCTCGCGCAATGCCGACGCTCGCAGCTCGGGCAGGCTTGGGCTCGCGCAGTGCCGACGCTCGCAGCTCGGGCAGGCTTGGGCTCGCGCAATGCCGACGCTCGCAGCTCGGGCGAATTCGAGACGACGCTTAGGCGGCACCGAGCCCTGGATGTTACAGTGACGACGTGGCAAGCGCCCAGCGCCTTTTCGCGCTGCTTCTCCTCGGCTGCCGCAGCGAGGCCCAGTAGGGGGCCGGCATCCTCGCTGCGGAGTCTTGACGTGCTTCCGGTCCGCTCCACATCCAGCAGCGAGGAATCATGTCAGACATCGCCACTTCCACTACGGCCAGCGCCACGAGCTCGTTCGGTACCAAGGTGCAGCAGGTACCCGTCCAGCAGCCCAGCCCGATGCCCTTTCACCGCTATCGTCCATTCACTCCAATTGATCTTCCGGATCGCACCTGGCCTTCGAATGTGATCACCAAGGCGCCCCGTTGGTTGTCAACTGATCTTCGTGACGGTAACCAGGCGCTGATCGATCCGATGACCCCGGCTCGGAAGCACAAGATGTTCGATCTGCTGGTCCAGATGGGCTACAAGGAGATCGAAATCGGGTTTCCCTCTGCCAGCCAGACCGACTTCGACTTCGTCCGACAGCTGATCGAGCAGGACAAAATCCCCGACGATGTGGTCGTCTCGGTGCTGACCCAAGCCCGTGAAGATCTCATCGAGCGCACCGCGGAGTCGCTGGTAGGTGCCAAGACGGGAACTATCCACATGTACAACGCCACAGCGCCTTTGTTCCGCCGCGTGGTCTTCCAGGTCGACAAGGCCGAATGCATCGCGTTGGCTACCCGGGGCACTGAGCTGGTAATGAAGTACGCCGAGCAATACCTGGGCGACGTCGAGTTCGGTTATGAGTACTCGCCGGAAATCTTCACCGGCACTGAGATGGAGTTCGCCGTCGAGGTATGCAACGCCGTGATGGACGTCTGGCAACCGTCAGAGGGTCGCGAGATCATCTTGAACCTGCCTGCCACTGTCGAGATGGCGACACCAAACGTGTACGCCGACCAGATCGAGTGGTTCAGCCGGCATGTGCACAACCGTGAGCATGTGGCGATCTCGCTGCATCCGCACAACGACCGCGGCACTGCTACTGCGGCAACCGAGCTGGCCTTGATGGCCGGCGCCGACCGAGTCGAGGGCTGCCTGTTTGGCCACGGCGAACGCACCGGCAACGTGGACTTGGTCACCTTGGGCATGAACCTGTTCTCACAAGGAATAGATCCCAAGATCAACTTCTCCCGCATCGACGAGATCCGTCGCACCGTGGAGTATTGCACCAACCTGCCGGTTCACCCGCGCCACCCGTACGCGGGCGACCTGGTCTACACCGCGTTCTCCGGCAGTCACCAAGACGCGATCAAGAAAGGCCTGGAGGATCTGGAGAAGCGCGCCCAGGCGCAAGGCATCAGCGTCCGCGAGATCGACTGGCAGGCGCCATATCTGCCGATCGATCCCTACGATGTCGGCCGCACCTACGAGGCGGTCATCCGGGTGAACTCGCAGTCCGGCAAGGGCGGCGTCGCGTACATCATGAAATCCGAGCACAACTTGGACTTGCCGCGACGGCTGCAGATCGAATTCTCCAAGGCGGTACAGGCACACACCGACGCCGACGGCGGAGAAGTAAGCCCGAACAGGCTTTGGGAGATCTTCCAGTTCGAGTATCTGGAGCCGAACACCCCACTCCGGCTCGTGAGCGTTTCGACAACTTCCACCGAGAACGGCCAGACCTCGCTTACCGCTCAGGTTGTGGCTAATGGCTGGATGCAAACGATCACTGGCGAAGGAAACGGGCCGGTGTCGGCTTTCGTGGACGCCATCTCAACCCTCGATCACCACGTACGCGTGCTGGACTACACCGAGCACGCGCTGTCAGCCGGTGGCGACGCGCTCGCCGCAGCATATGTGGAGTGCGAGGTCGGAGAAGGTGAAAACAGCGTGGTCATATGGGGCGTAGGGACGGACGCAAACATCGTCACCGCCTCACTCAAGGCCGTTACCTCGGCCATCAACCGAGTGAGGTTGTCCCTATAACCACGCCGGGATGCGTTTTGAAGCGCTCCTGATGACAAATTTCCGACCGTTGCGGGCTACGACAGAAGCGCCGTAACCATGCGGAAGACCCGCATCGGTCGGGAATTTGCCAGCTCTTCACCTGCCACAGTCACCGAAAGCCATTAGCGGCTGTGCGCGCCGGAGCGGTCGGTGAGTAGATCCAGGCCTGGTAGAACGGTTCAAGATCAACTGTGGTGTACGACTGGGCAGCGGCCATCCACTCCTCGAGAGTGCGACTCCCGGGATTTTGAGCCCAGTCCCTAGACAGCTCGAAGAAGGCCTCATCGCCCATCACATTGCGTAAGGCTTGCAGTGCCATGGGCCCGCGTAGGTAGACCGCGTCAAAAAGATGCGCCCGCCCTGGGTCAATCATGGTGACCTTCCAGAAGGCGTCGTTGTTCTTGAGCCGTTCGTAGGCGCGGTTCAAGACATCATTGGCCTTGCGGCCGCCGCTTCGCTCCGTAGCTGCCCATTGCGCCCATGACGCGTAACCCTCGCTTGTGAAGATGTCGTTCCATTGCCGCACGGTGACGTTGTTGCCGAACCACATGTGGGCCAGCTCGTGGGTGAGCAGGCCCGGCTGGAAGTTGCGGTTCAGGATCGATCGAGCGTCGTAGATGGGCCGGGTCTGCGTCT
>Ga0081538_10000073_pt1 | contig 94991 bp, 90 predicted proteins | sample TabmetS5T2R1_FD_71022 | JGI IMG/M metagenome (GOLD analysis project Ga0081538, IMG submission 71022) | Tabebuia heterophylla rhizosphere microbial communities from the University of Puerto Rico - S5T2R1 | ecosystem: Host-associated > Plants > Roots > Rhizosphere ... | reverse complement strand
CGGTTCGCGCCAGCACGGCGCGCTGGAAGAGCGAATGGGACGACTACGAGTTGATTCCCGAGGAGTTCGCCGACGCGGGCGACTACGTGGTCGCGACTGTCCGTTTCAGAGCACGTGGCCGGGGAAGCGGGATAGAGGTCGACGCCCGCCTCTACGACGTCTTCACGCTCCGCGACGGCAAGATCGTGCGCATGGATCAGTTCACCGAGCAGTCCGAAGCCCTCGAAGCCGCGGGCCTGCCGGAGTAGGCGCCGGTGAGAGCTCGCGCGGACAGTGCGCATGCCGACGCGATGGCACTCCAGCGTCGAGCGGCTCGTCGAGGCGGCCGTACGGGACACGGATCTTCACGCGTCCTCTTCCTCACCAACGACGAGTTCGCTGACCTCGGCGATCGCCTCCTCCTCGCTGCAGACGGAGAGGCCTCCCAGGCGCAGATACCACCTCCCAGGCGCGGCGACCCACAGCCCACGCGAATAGCCGAAGCGTTCGAGAGCGGCGCAGTCGACGTTCATCCCTGGCATCTCTCGCGGAGGTAGGAGCCGAAGTCGACCGAGTCGATCCGGAGTTGGCGGCCGACGTGCTTCGCCGTCAACGCACCGCGAGCGATCTCCCTGTAAATCGTGTCCCTACTCACGTTCGCGATCCGTGCCGCGTCAGCGGGTGTCAGCAGGACCGCGCCGTCTCGTGGTTCGAGCCCAGCACGGCCCGCTCGAGATCCCCGCCCTGCAGTGCATCCCTCTGGCCCACCTCGCCGTGGCGGACTGTGCAGGATGCGCCGTCGCGAACTGTGGAGGATTCCTCACAAGTTCGTGTACGACGACGTGGTCGGGTCGCACGCCGCACGTGAGGATGCCGCCCGTGACGCATCCATCGATCCGAGGACTGATCGGCGCCCGGCAGGCTGCTGCGGAGGGCTGCAGGATCACTCATCCACTCAAGGAGGACTCGTGACTTTCCCCCGTCGTTTCCATCAGCTCGGCCTGCAATCGCTCGCGCTGGCACTGGCAGTGGCTGCCTTCGTGGTGGCGCCGACCGCCGCTACGGCGTCCACGGGCCCGGCCATGCCGCCGGCCAGCTCGGTGCAGTCCGCCGGCTCGTGCGCGGAGCAGTGGACCGCCGCCTACGGCACCGACGCCCCCGCATCGTGCGAGGAGCAGGTCCTCGCCTCGCGCGGCGCCGGCGCGCCCAGCGAGCCGGCAGCTGCGGTGTCCGACTCCCCACGCGCCGAGGCACCCGACTCCGGCTTCGACTGGGGATCCGCGGCGATCGGTGCCGCCGCGCTCGCCGCCCTGCTCGCGGCCGGCACGCTCGTGGCGATGGCACTCGACCGCCGAAGCCGCGTCCGCACCGCGAGCTGAACGACAGAGGGTCCGTACTGGAGGCCCCGCCACCCGGCGGGGCCTCTGCCGCGCCTCGAAACAAGGCGCGCGGGCTGGCTCGACTGGGATTGCGCGGGGCGATACGGTCTCGCGATCGGAGGTCCCACTGGCTCGGACGTCACGCTTCCCGCCGCTCCGCTGGCCCGGCGGCGCTTCCCCTTGCCCGGGGGATCGATGCGCTACGCCGCCGGCGTGGTCGGCATCGCTGCCGGCTGCTACGCCTTTGCCGAGGGCGGCAAGGCGCTCCTGCTCACGGGTCCGGCGGGTGCGTTCTGGCCCGCGGGCGGTTTGGCGATCGCGGTCCTGTACCTCGGTGGTTTGCGCTGGTGGCCCGGCGTTCTACTCGGTGATCTCGGCAGCCTGCTTGAGGATGTGTTGTCGGTCGGGGTGCCGCCGGGGGCCGCGCTCGCAGAGGCCGGCGGCGATATGGCCAGGGCACTCGTGGCGGTCATCATCCTGCGGCGGCTGGCTGGGCCGCGTGCAGCGATGGACCGGCTCGAGCAGGTCGGGGCGCTGCTCGTCGCTGTCGCCAGCGGCGCGGCGATCAGCGCAACCGTCGCGATGCTGGCTCTCCGGGCGGGCGCCGTCATCGAGGCGTCCGAGATGGGCCTGTTCTGGCGCAGCTGGTGGCTGGGCGACCTCTCCGGCGGGCTGGTAATCGTGCCGCTTGCGCTGGCCTGGGCGCGGCCGCCCGCGCCGATGTGGCGGGGCCGCGGCCTACTGGAGGGCGCTCTGATGATCGCCGCCGTGGTCGCGCTGAGCGTGAGCGCCGTGTCCGCCGACCAGCCGCTGACCTACTTGGTGTTCCCGGCCTTCATCTGGGCTGCGCTCCGCTTCGGCCCGCAGGGAGCGACGCTCGCGGTCGCGGTCGGGGTGGTGATCGCGGTCTGGACGGCGTCGAACGAGCTGGGGCCGTTGGTCGAGCACTCGGCCACCGACAGCGCGCTCAACCTCCAGCTCTACATCACGCTCGCGGCGCTCACGACGCTCTGTCTGGCGGCGGTCGTCAGCGAGCGTCGGAGCGCCGCGTTGGAGGTGGCCCAGTCCCGTGCTCGCATCGCCGCCGCGGCCGCGGAGGAGCGCCGCAGGCTGGAACGTGAACTGCACGACAGCGCGCAGAACCGTCTCGTCGGCCTGCAAATCCGGCTGGGCCTAGCCAAGGAGCGGACGCAACAGACCGCGCCCGAGGTCGCCGCCACCTTCTCAAGACTGATGGAGGAGGCCGAGGGCGTGGGCAGTGAACTGCGACGCATCGCGCACGGAATTGCACCGCCACTGCTTGCCACCCGCGGGATCGGTGACGCGTTGCGGGACGAGTGCCTCCACAGCGGGATCGCCGTGCAGATCGCGGCGAACGACGTCGGTTTGAGTGAGCCCGACGTAGAGACCGCCGTATACCTGTCCTGTCTCGAATCGATCCAGAACGCGGCCAAGCACGCCGGCTCGGACGCCCGCGTGACGGTCAGTTTGCGCCGCGCAGGGAATGAGCTGACCTTCAGCGTCCAGGACACCGGGCGCGGCTTCGAGCCGCGCACCACGGCGCGGGGCGCCGGCCTGACGGGCGTCCATGACCGCATCGAAACCGTGGGAGGCCGCGTCGAGATCACGGCCGAGCCGGGGCGCGGCACCACGGTGGTGGGCGTCGCCCCGTGGCCGCCCCGCTCGGTCTAGCCGATGCCAGGCACGCATCGACCTCGGTGAATTTCAGTCTTGACGTATATAAGCCGGACTGCAAATATGCCTGTTTCCAATGGAGGCGTTCGACATCCTCGGAGACCCGGTGCGGCGGCGGATCCTCGAGCTGCTCGCGCCGGGTGAGCTTGCCGCCGGAGATGTCGCCGGCGAGATCCAGGCCGAGTTCGGCCTGACCCAACCCGCGGTGTCGCGCCACCTGCGCGTGCTACGGGAGAGTGGCTTTGCGAGCGTGCGTCCCGTCGGTACGCGGCGCCTGTACGCCCTCGACGCCGCGGGCCTGGAGGATGCCGAGGACTGGCTGGCCGACCTACGGGCTCAGTGGAGCCGGCGCCTCGACGGTCTTGGTACCGAGCTCGCCCGCGGCAGGCGCCGCAACCTGAACGCGTCGAACCAGGAGGACCACCCAGCATGAACGACCTGATCGCCGAGCTCGAGCGGGTGCGCCGCTCCGTCAGGAGCGAGACCGCGGATGACGGGCCCGTCCACGTCGTCGAGCTGAGGCGGACCTACGACGCGCGTGCAGAGGACGTGTGGGATGCCTGTACCAACCCGGAGCGCATGCCGCGCTGGTTCCTGCCCGTCAGCGGCGACCTGCGGCTCGGCGGACGGTTCCAACTGGAAGGCAACGCCGGGGGCGAGATCACAGAATGCGAGCCACCGCGTCGGCTCGCCGTCACCTGGGAGTTCGGCGGCGACACCAGCCTCGTGACGCTCGACCTAACCCCCGCGGGAGGCGACGCCACAGAGCTCTTGCTGCGCCACGCCGTCGGCGACAACGACCACTGGGCCACCTATGGGCCTGGAGCGACCGGCGTCGGCTGGGATCTCACGCTGCTGGGTCTCGCGCAGTACCTCCGCAGCGGCGCCTTGGACGTCGATCCCGAGGCCTTCCCAACAAGCCCCGAGGGCCTCGCGTTCATGCGACGCAGCGCGGCCGACTGGGGCGCGGCTCACGCAGCCGCGGGAACGCGCGCCGAGATCGCGGACGAGGCCGCCGCTCGGACGATCGCCGCCTACGCCCCCGAGAGCGCGCCGTCGTAGCCCGCTGACCATCATCGTGGAAGTTCGTAAGCGCCCGCTCGGCGCGGGATACTGGTGTCCGTCATGGGCGAGAGCGACGCCGACATGCTCCGGCGCGCCTTCGAGGTCTGGAACGAGTCCGGGCCGAGGGCCCTTGTCGAGCGTTTCTGGGCGGAGGACGCGGTCTACCGCGAGGGGCCGGGCTGGCCTGACGGAGGCGTGTTCAAGGGCCGGGCCGCCGCCCTCGCGCGCATGGAGAGCGTGCTCGAGTTCGTGGGGCCGATCGAGGTGCGCCTCGAGGAGCTGATCGACGTGGGTGAGGGACGCTTCGTCGCCTGCGTCCGCGTGGTCGGGGAGAGCGCGGCAAGCGATCCGCCGTACACGCAGTCGTTTGCGGTCGTGCAGCGCGTCCAGGACGGACTCGTGACAGAGACGGACTACTACCTGGACCGTGAGCAGGCCCTGGAGGCGGTAGGGCTGGAGCGTCCGGCCGAATGATCGCCCTGCTCTATGACGTTCACGGCAACCTGCCCGCCCTCGAGGCCGTGCTCGCGGACTGCCCGGCCGAGCGCTTCCTGCTCGGCGGCGACTACGCGGTCGCGGGCGGCTGGCCGCGTGAAACGGTGGAGCGGCTCGACGAGCTCGAGGGCGAGTGGATTCGCGGCAACACCGAGCGCTGGCTCGTCGATACCTCGGACCTCCCCGAGCCGATGCTCCCGGTGGTCGAGCGCGCCCGTGAGGCGCTCGGCGACGAGCTGGTGGAGCGTCTGGTGGCGCTGCCCGAGACGACCACGCGCGACGGGGTTCTCTACTGCCACGCCTCGCCCGGGTCGGACATGCTGAGCTTCGCGTCTGACGACGAGGGCGCCGACGAGGAGCTTCTCCGCGGCGTCGACAGCAGCCGTGTCGTGTTCGGTCACACGCACATCCAGTTCGCGCGCACGACGGCCGGAGGCGTAGAGCTGGTCAACCCCGGCAGCGTCGGCCTGCCGTTGGACGGCGATCGCAGGGCCGCGTACGCGCTCGTGCACGACGACGGGAGCGTCGAGCTCCGCCGCATCGAGTACGACTGGCGGGTGTCGGCCGAGGCCGCTCGCGAGCGGGCAGGCGACCTGCCTGCGAGGCGCCTCGAACAGGCCCGCTTCGATCCGGCCTGATGCTACCTTCCGCGACTCGTGCGGCTTCCGGGCGCGCTCGCCCCACGTGATCGTGAGTTCTTCGACCTCTTCGAGGAGGCCGGCGGGAACATCCTGCGCGCGGCCGGCCTGCTGGAGGAGATGCTCGCCGACTTCCCGGAGCGCAACGAGCTCGCGCGCGAAATCCTGATCTGCGAGCAGGACGGCGACCGCATCACGCACGACATCCTCCAGCGTCTCAACCAGACGTTCGTCACCCCTTTGGACCGCGAGGACATCCACGAGCTGTCCTCGGCGCTCGACGACGTCGTCGACTTCACGGAGGAGGTTGCGGACTATCTCGGGCTCTACAGGATCGAGGCCCCGATGGCGCAGGCCCAGGAACTCGCGAAGGTGCTCCACGCCGCGGCCCGGCAGATCGCGGAGGCGATGCCGCGGCTGCGGGGCTTCCAGGACATCAGCCGCTACACGGTCGAGATCAACCGCCTGGAGAACGAGGGCGATCGAATCGTGCGCGAGGCGATCGCATCGCTGTTTGGCACCGGGATCGACCCCATGGTCGTCATCCGCTGGAAGGACATATTCGAGCGCCTCGAGGAGGCCATCGACGCCACCGAGCACGTGGCGAACATCCTCGAGGGCATCGTGATCAAGAACTCGTGACCGCCGTAGGACGTCGCTTGCGGGCCCGCGGGGCGGGGTAGCGGGTAACCCATGGAGACCGACCTGATCGTCGTGATCGTCGTGGTGACCGCGCTCGCCTTCGACTTCACGAACGGCTTCCACGACACGGCGAACGTCGTCGCAACGTCGGTTTCGACGCGGGCGATGTCACCGCGACTCGCCGTCGGCTACGCGGCGGTGCTGAACTTCGCCGGAGCGTTCATCTCGCTCGAGGTGGCGGCCACGATCGCCAACGACGTGGTCGACCCGGCGGCGGTGGGACTGCTCGCGGTGTTCGGCGGGCTCGTGGGCGCGATCGCGTGGAATCTCATCACCTGGTACTTCGGCCTGCCGTCGAGCTCGTCGCACGCCCTGATCGGCGGGATGGTCGGCGCCGTCCTGGTGGCCGACGGCGCCTCGGCGATCTCGTTCGACGAGGGCGTCCTCGGCCAGGTGATGGTCCCCGCAGTCGTCGCGCCCATCCTCGCCTTCGTGGTTGCCGGCGCGGCGATCCTTGTCTTGTACCGGATCGTCGGCCGCCTGCACCCGCGGCCTGTCACGGCCGGCTTTCGCTTCGGCCAGGTGATCTCGGGCGGGCTGCTCGCGCTCGCGCACGGCACGAACGACGCCCAGAAGACGATGGGAGTGATCACGCTGGCGCTCGTGGCCAACGGGACCATCGCGCAGGCCGACTTCCACGTGCCGGGCTGGGTGGTGGTGGCCGCCGCGACGGCGATCGCGCTGGGGACCTACGCGGGCGGCTGGCGCATCATCAGGACGATGGGCAGTCGCATCCACAAGATGGACTCGGCGCAGGGCTTCGCCGCCCAGGGCGCCGGCGCGGTCGTGATCCTCGCCGCCTCGAAGGTCGGTTTCCCGCTCTCCACCACGCACACGATCTCGGGCGCCGTGATCGGCTCGGGCGCCGCCAAGCGTCTCTCCGCCGTGCGCTGGGGGGTGGCCGGCAACATCGTCGTCGCCTGGGTGCTCACCCTTCCGGCGGCGGCCGTGTTCGGCGCGCTCACCTACAGCGTCACGCGCCTGTTCGGCACGGGCGCAGCGGGGCCGCTGATCGTGCTTGGGCTGATCCTGGCCGCGAGCGCCCTCATGTTCGTCCGCCGAGCCCAGCAGCGGGCTCCCGGCCAGGTGCCGACGACCGCGGAGGCATCGGGGTGATCGCGTCGATCGTCGACACCGGCGACCTCCTCCAGGTGATCTGGGTCTCGCTGGCCGCGGGCATCGGGGTCACCGCGGTCTACGGGCTCGCGATCTTCGGCGCCGCCCGCGCGCTCGACCTCGGTCGCGCGGGCCGCTCCGGCGGGGCGACGCTGTTTGGAGCTCTGGGCGTGGCGGCAATGGCAGTCGTGGTCGCCGCCGTCGTGCTCGGCGTCGTGGTGCTCGCCGAGTAGTGCCCCTGAGTGGGAGTCAGGCCGCGACGAGCGCCGTCAGCCGCTCGACCTCCTCCTCGCTGTTCCAGGCCCCGACCGAGGCACGGACGTAGGTGGTTTCGGGTAGGTGGCGCAGCACGAACCGCTCGGCGGCCAGCCGCTCGACGAGCGCGGGCGGGTCCGGGGCCTCGAACGAGACAAGCGTCGAACGGCCGCGTGGCGAGAGCACGATCCCCCGGTCGGCGAGCCGTGAGGCGAGCCCGGCTGCCAGCTCGATGGCGCGTTCATGCACGGCGCCGATGCCGGGCCGCTCGAGAACGTCGAGGGCCACGTGGGCCCACTCGAGGTGGTGATGAGCGGGATAGCCGGTGGCGAGTCGCCGCGCGTCCGGCTGGAGCGCCGAGTCGAGCGGGTGGTGGGGATCCTCGACGGCGTGGTAGCCGGACCATGGCGCGCGGAGGCCCTCGATCCGCTCCGCGCGCGCGTACAGGTAGCCGAGACCGTTCGGGCCGCAGAGCCACTTCTGGCCGGAGGCGGCGTAGAAGTCGCAGCCGAGCTCGCGCACTTCGACCGGCACGGCGCCGAGGCCCTGGGCGCCGTCCAGCAGGAGCGGGGTCCCCGTGGCCGCGAGCGCGGCGGCGTCGACCAGCTTCCCGGTGACCCACGAGACGTGCGAGCACACCACCATGCGCGTCTCGGGCCCGACCGCTTCGGCGAGCTCGTCGAAGGGCACGACCCGGACGCGGACGTCGTGTGCGGCGCGTGCCGCCGCGAGCGGCGCGAGCACCCCCGGGTGCTCCTCGTCGGATGTGAGCAGCTCATCGCCGGCGCGCAGGTCGACCGCGTGGAGCACCGCGTTCACGCCGTCGGTGGTCGAGCCGTTCAGCGCCACCTCCGCCGGGTCCGCGCCGATCAGCCCAGCGATTCGGGCGCGCAGGGAGTCGGCCCGCTCGATCAGCTCCTCGAAGAACTCCGTGCTGCTGCGGCCCTCCTCGGACTGGCGACGCAGGGACGCCTCGGCGGCCGCGAGGGCCCGCCGCGGCACCGGCCCGTTGGTACCGGCGTTCAGGTACGCGAGCCGCTCGAGCACCGGGAACTCCGCGCGGAGGTCGTGCATGGCGGCCGGAGACTAGTCTCACCTCACCATGATCATCGAGCGCTCCATGCACCCCGACTGGTTGTCGAACACGTATCTGGTGGCGGACCGGGAGGGGGGTAGCGCCGTCGTGATCGACGCAGGCGGCCCGTCGCGGCCGCTGTTCGACGCGGCCGAGCGGCTCGCGCTCGACGTGCGGCTGCTGCTTCTGACCCATCATCACCACGACCACGTGGCCGAGGCCGACGCATGGCGCCAGCGGCATGGGGTGGAGACGCTCGCGCACCCACTTGAGGCCGAGCTGCTCACTGGAGTCGATCGCACGATCGAGCCCGGCGAGCTTGTACATGCGGGAGAGCTCGAGATCGGCTCGCTGCACACCCCGGGCCACACCGCCGGAATGCTCAACTTCGTCGTCAACGAGCAGGACGTCTTCACAGGCGACACGCTCTTCCGGGGCTCGGTCGGGGGCGTGCACGCGCCCGGGTCCACGAGCTTCGAGGACATGCGCCACTCGATCATGGAGGTGCTCATGAAGCTGCCCCCGGACACCCGCCTGCACCCCGGTCACACCGACCCGACGACCGTGGGAGAGGAGTGGGACTCGAACGCGTTCGTGCGGCTGTGGCGCGGCCTCGACGAGGAGGGCGACGAGCCCTGCCGGGTGGAGGATCAGGAGGCGACGCTCGTGCTGTGGGCACCGGACTACGACGGCGGCCACAAGGCGTGGGTGCGCTGGCCGGACGGGCGCGACGACATCGTGCCGGGCAGCCGCGTCAGCCGGTGAGCGATGCCCGCCGGGCGCTGCTCGGCTCCCTGATCGACCACGCCGCGTTGTTCCCGCCGGCGAGCATGGACATGGACGAGGCGGTGGCCGAGGATCGGCTCGCGCGCCGGGACGCCAACGCCTGGATGATCGCCCGCTTCGTCTGCCCGGCGTCGCGGCTCGGCGAGCTCGAGAACGCGCTCGGCGGCTGGGGCGACGCCCCGCAGCTCAGCGTGGTCCTCGACGGGGTCGCGCCCGGGGACGAGGCAACCTGGACAGAGGCGCTCGAGGCCGACGCCCACGACGTGGCCGCCGCGGCCCGCGCGGGCGCTTCCGTGGCGGCGCTGGAGGTGCGCCTGCCCTCGCCCCGCCCGGGCTCCGCGGCGCTGATCGCGGCCCAGGCTGCGCTGCGGCCGCTGAGGGCCGAGGTGTATCTCGAGCTGCTGCCGGGCGAGCGCTGGCGCGACACGCTGCCCGCCGCGATCGGCGCCGTCGCCGCGATCGGAGCGCGCGCCAAGCTGCGCTGCGGCGGCGAGACGGCGGCCGCGTTCCCGCCCGTCGAGCAGGTCGCCCTCGTGCTCGCCTCGTGCCGCGACACGGGCGTGGTACTGAAGGCCACCGCCGGCCTCCACCATCCCGTGCGCCACGTCGACGAGGCCACCGGGGCGCACATGCACGGCTTCCTCAACCTGCTCGCCGCCGCGTCCTTCGCCGCCGCCCACAACCTGCGCCCCGGAGGGCTGGAGCGGGTGCTCGCCGAGGAGGAGCCCCACGCGTTCGAGGTCGGCGCCGATGGCATCCGCGTCGGGCAGCAGCGCGCCTCCGCGGACGAGATCGAGGCCGCGCGCAGGCATCTGTTCGCCTCCTACGGGAGCTGCAGCTGGCGCGAGCCCGTGGAGGACCTGCAGGCGATGGGGGTGCTCGAGTGACGCTTGCGTACGGGGTGCTCGCGGGCGGCGGGGTGTGCGCGCGGGTGGACGGCCGCGTGCTCGACCTGAGCGAGGTCGACGAGGTGCTCGCCGCGCACTCGCTCAACGCCTTCATGGGGCGCGGGCCGGAGTTCAGGCGCGAACTGGCCGCGCGCGTGGAGGAGGAGGGGCGGCCGCTCGAGCGCGCCGAGCTGTCGATGCCGGTCGAGGTCGCCGACTACGTGGACTTCTTCTCCTCGATCCACCACGCCCGCAACCTCGGAAGGATGTTCCGCCCCGACGGCGATCCGCTGATGCCGAACTGGCGCCACCTGCCGGTCGGCTACCACGGGCGGGCGGGCACCGTGGTGCCCACGGGCAGCGCGGTCGTGCGCCCGTCGGGCCAGCGCCCCGGCGCGGTCTTCGGGCCGAGCGAGCGGCTCGACATCGAGCTCGAGGCGGGCTTCGTGATCGGCACTCCGAGCACACTCGGTGAGCCCGTGCCGATCGACCGGGCTCTCGACCACGTGTTCGGGATGGTGCTCGTGAACGACTGGTCGGCACGTGACATCCAGGCCTGGGAGTACCAGCCGCTGGGGCCGTTCCTCGGCAAGTCGTTCGCAACCTCGGTCAGTGCGTGGGTGGTGCCGATCGATGAGCTGCTCGACAGGCGTATGGCGGCCGAGCGCCAGGAGCCGGAGCCGCTGCCCTACCTTCGTGAGCAGCCCTGGGCATTCGACATCCCGCTCGAGGTCGAATTGAACGGAACCGTGGTCGCGCGCTCCAACACGCGCCACCTGTACTGGTCAGTCACCCAGCAGATCGCCCACCTCACGGTGAACGGGGCGAGCCTGCGCAACGGCGACCTGCTTGCCACGGGGACGATCTCCGGTCCCGAGCCCGACGAGCGCGGCAGCCTGATCGAGTTGAGCTGGAACGGCGCCGAACCGCTCGAGCTCCCGGGCGGGGCCACGCGCAGCTTCCTCGAGGATGGCGATGAGGTGGTGCTGCGCGGCGAGCCGCTCGGTGAGGTCCGCGGCAGGATCGAGCCGGCCGTAGGCTGGGGAAAATGACCGACTACGACCAGCCGATCCTGCCGGGTCCGGGGGCGAGCGACTACGAGCGCTACTTGCGCACCGACGAGCTGCTTGCTCTACAGAAGACGCCGGAGGAGCAGGCGCATCGCGACGAGCTCCTCTTCCAGACTGTGCATCAGTCGTCCGAGCTGTGGCTGAAGCTCGCGGTCACCGAGGTCGGCGACGCCACCAAGCTGATCGAGCAGGACGACCTCCCAGGAGCCCTGCGGATGTTGCGCCGGGCGAACCTGTGCCTCGAGCTGATCACGTCGGGGCTCGAGATGCTCGAGCACATCTCGCCCTGGGAGTACCACGAGGTGCGCAGGGTTCTGGGCCACGGCAGCGGCTTCGACTCACCCGGTTTCCGGAGGGTGCGTGAAGTCAGCCCCGCCCTGCTCACCGCCTTCCGCGGCGCCCTCGGCCGTGCCGGGCTCACCGTCGTAGAGCTGTACCGAACGGGTCGCCAGCACGAGGATCTCTACCAGCTCGCCGAGCTGCTGATCGAGTGGGACGAGCGCGTCAACGTCTGGCGCTATCGCCACTACAAGGTGATCACGCGCGTGATCGGCGCCAACGTGGTCGGCACCCAGGGCACGCCCGTCGAGGTGCTCGGCAAGCTCATCCAGCAGACCTTCTATCCCGAGCTCTGGGAAGCGCGCGACCGCCTGACGGCGCTGTCCGCGGAGCCACCCGGGGAGGGTTCCCCTGGCCACGGCTCCGGACGCTAGACCCGTGGCGGCGCTCGACGTGGAGGCGGTCAGGCGCCGCTTCTCCTCGCTCGGCGCCGAGTTCCGCTTCTTCGACGCGCCCGGCGGCACGCAGGTGCCGGACGAGGTCGGCGAGGCAATGGCGCGCGCGCTTCGAGAGTCGAGCGCCAACCTCGGCGCCCCGTACGAGACGGGACGCCGGGTCGCGGGCATCCTTGCCGACGCCAAGGCCGCCGCCGCGCGCTGGCTCGGCTGCGACCCGGGCGAAGTGGTCTTCGGAGCGAACATGACGACGCTCAACTTCGCTCTCGCCCGCACGCTCGCGCGTGACCTGCGCCCCGGCGACGAGATCGTCGTGACGAGGCTCGACCACGACGGAGGCGTGGCCCCCTGGGTCGAGTTGGGGGCGGACCTCGGTCTCGAGGTCCGGCACGTGGATCTCCTGGACGACCTCACGCTCGACTACGTCGACCTCGAGCGGAAGCTCTCCGGGCGCACTCGGGTCGTGGCGTTCGCGTGGGCCTCGAACGCCGTCGGCGCCGTCACGGACGCGGCGCGCGTCTGCTCGCTCGCCCACGAGGCCGGGGCGCTCGCGTGGATCGACGCGGTGCACTACGCCGCCCATGAGCCGGTCGACGTGCGGGCGACAGGCGCGGACTTGCTGCTGTGCTCGGCGTACAAGTGGTGCGGGCCGCATCTGGGCATGGCGTACGTCCGCCCGGAGGCGGTCGAGCGCTGGCGCCCCCTCAAGGCCCGGCCGGCCCCGAGCGAGCCAATCGGACGCCGCTTCGAGACCGGGACGCCCCCGTTCGAGCTGCTGGCGGGCCTGAGCGCGACCGTCGAGTACATGGAGTCGATTGGCGGCTTCGACGCCGTCGTCCCGTTCGAGCGGGAGCTCTGCGAGCGCTTCCTCACGGGCCTCCCCGAGCGCGTGGAGCTGTACGGGCCGCCGAGCGTGCGCGGCCGCGTGCCAACCTTCCTCGTCAACGTGACCGACGTGCCGGCGCGCGAGGTCGCGGGGCGGCTCGCCGAGCGCGGCTACGGTGTCTGGCACCACGACAACTGGTACTCGCTGGGGCTGCGGCCGCTGCTGCCCTACGAGCACGAGGCCGTGCGCATCGGGCTGTTCCACTACAACACGGCCGAGGAGGTCGACGGGCTGCTGGCGGAGCTGGCCGAGCTGGCTCGATAGCGTCTCCAACGAGAATGAAGGTCACGCTTCCCGACGGCTCGCCGCTCGAGCTCCCGGACGGCGCCACCGGCGCCGATGCGGCCCGCGCGATCGGCGAGGGGCTCGCCCGCGCGGCACTGGGCGTGCGTCAGAACGGCGATCTCCGCGACCTCGACGCCCCGCTCGAAGAGGGCCCCGTCGAAATCGTGACCTCCAGGGATCCCGATGCCCTCTGGCTGATCCGCCACGACGCCGCCCACGTGCTCGCCACCGCGGTGCTCGAGCTCTACCCCGGTGTGAAGATCTCGATCGGCCCACCGATCGACGACGGCTTCTACTACGACTTCGAGTTCCCCGACGGGCAGAAGCTCACCGAGGAGGACTTCGAGCGAGTCGAGGCCAAGATGCGCGAGCACATCAAGGCCGACGAGCACTTCGAGCGCACAGAGGTGCCGGTGGCCGAGGCGATCGAGCGCTTCCGGGCGGAGGGCCAGGACTACAAGGTCGAGCTGATCGAGGACCTCATCCGGGACGAAGGCGTCGAGACTGTCTCCCTCTACCGGAACGGGCCCTTCACCGACCTCTGCCGCGGGCCGCACGGCCCCGGCACGGGGCGCATCAAGGCGTTCAAGCTCACAAGCGTCGCCGGCGCGTACTGGCGGGGAGACTCGGACCGCCAGATGCTCACGCGCGTGTATGGGACCGCGTTCCTGTCGAAGGACGACCTCGAGGAGCACCTGCGCCGGCTCGAGGAGGCTCGTGCCCGCGATCACCGCAAGCTGGGCCGCGAGCTCGAGCTGTTCATGTTCTCGGACCTGTCGCCCGGGTCGCCCTTCTGGCTGCCCAACGGGGCACACGTCTGGAACGAGCTGACGAAGCTGTGGCGCGTGAGCAACGTCGACCACGGCTACACCGAGGTCCGGACGCCGATCCTCTACGCGGTCGACCTCTGGAAGCAGTCGGGGCACTGGCACGTGTACCGCGACAACATGTACTTCACGGACGTCGAGGGCCATCCGATGGGCCTGAAGCCCATGAACTGCCCGGCGCACATCCAGATCTACAAGCGCGAGCTGCGCTCCTACCGCGACCTGCCGATCCGCTACTGCGAGCAGGGCCTGGTCCACCGGCACGAGCCGAGCGGAACGCTGCATGGGCTGATGCGCGTGCGGCACATCACCCAGGACGACGCGCACGTGTTCTGCACCGAGGAGCAGATCGAGGAGGAGGTGCTGCGCTGCGTCGACTTCAGCTACTTCATCTACGACCAGTTCGGCTTCGAGCCGCGGCTCGAGCTCTCCACCAGGCCGGAGAAGCGCGTGGGCAGTGAGGAGATGTGGGACAAGGCCGAGGCGGCGCTCCAGCGGGCGCTCGACAGCCGCGGGCTCGAGTACGAGCTGAACGAGGGTGACGGCGCCTTCTACGGCCCGAAGATCGACCTTCACATGACCGACACGATCGGCCGCTCCTGGCAGCTCGGGACCGTGCAGCTCGACTACTACATGCCTGAGCGGTTCGAGCTCGTGTACACCGGAGCGGACAACGCCGAGCACCAGCCCGCGATGATCCACCGTGCCTCGATGGGCTCCTTCGAGCGCTTCATCGGAATTCTCCTCGAGCACTACGCCGGCGAGTTCCCCCTGTGGCTGGCGCCCGTTCAGGCGATCGTGCTGCCGATCGCGGACCGCCATGTCGAGTACGCCCGCAGCGTGCAGGGCGAGCTCGAGGACGCGGGCATCCGGGCGCGCCTCGACGAGCGCACGGAGTCGGTCGGCAAGAAGATCCGCGACGCCGAGCTCCACAAGATCCCCTACATGCTCGTTGTGGGCGATCAGGAGGAGGCTGACGGCAAGGTGGCGGTGCGCCGTCACCGCGAAGGGGACCAGGGCGCCGTGCCGATCGACGAGTTCGCGGGCCGGCTATCCGCCGCTATACTCGCCCGCCAATGAGGTTCCGCAAAACTTCGCGCTTTTGACGGCCGGTAGCTGCAGCTAGTGCCGATCCCGCGCAAGTTCGATCGGCGCCCGCCTGAGCGCGACGAGACTCGCATCAATGAGCGCATCCGCGTTCCGCAGGTGCGCCTGATCGGTGAGGACGGCGGCCAGATCGGCGTCGTCGACACTCAGAGGGCCCTCCGCTACGCGCACGAGCGCGATCTCGACCTTGTCGAGGTAGCCCCCGACGCCCGCCCGCCGGTCGTGCGGGTCCTCGACTACTCGAAGTACAAGTACGAGCAGGAGCAGAAGGCCAAGGCCGCCCGCCGCCACCAGAAGCAGGTCAACGTCCGCGAGATCAAGCTTCGGCCCAAGATCGCGACGAACGACTACGAGACCAAGAAGAACCACGTCGTCCGCTTCCTGAAGGGCGATGACCGCGTGAAGGTCACGATCATGTTCCGCGGTCGCGAGCAGACCCATCCGGAACGCGGCGAGATGCTGCTCATGAGGCTGGCCGAGGACGTGGCCGACCTCGGGACGGTCGAGCAGGCGCCCCAGCAGGACGGCCGCAACATGACCATGCTCCTGGCTCCGGTCAAGCGGAAGCCGCAGGAGCAACCGACCGGGGACGGCGCGCGCGCCGCGCAGGGTGACAACACCTCGGTGCCCCAGGTCGAGAACAGCGTCCCGCCGCGGGCCGAAAACAGCGTCCCGCCCCAGGCCGAAGCCTCGTAGGGCGTTTCCGTCGCCGGGTCTACCAGGCCTGCGGGTTGCCGCAGGCCGGGCAGGTCACACACGTGGTGACTGCCGCGGTGAACGCTTTCCCGCAGCCGCAGCGGTAGAACCCCGCGTCCTCCGGGACGGTGTTGCGAACGACCGCGCGGGCCCGGCGCTGGCGCGTCTGGTGAGGCCGGGTGGAGTGTCGGAGTCGAGCGAGCATGGTGGTACCTCCTACTTCGCACCAACCCCGCCGGGAGATCATCGTTATGTGAGCAGCCTGAAACGCGTCTGCTTCAATAGACCGTCGCATGCCGAAGATGAAGACCCATTCCGGCGCCAAGAAGCGCTTCCGCAAGACCGCCGGAGGCAAGCTGCGCGCGCGGCACTCGTTCACGAGCCACAACCTCGGAAAGAAGAGCGCCAAGCGCAAGCGGCATCTGGGCCGGCCGGTCGAGGTCTCCCAGCATGACCACAGCCGCGTGATGGAGTTGCTGCACAAGTGAGCCGGGTAAAGCGTTCAGTCCACGCGCGCAAGAAGCGCCGCGCCGCACTGGAGCGGACCAAGGGCTACCGCGGCCAGGCGCACTCGAGCTACAAGCGGGCCAAGGAGGCCCTGCTCAAGGCCGATTCCTACGCCTACCGCGACCGGCGCAACCGCAAGCGCGACTTCCGCAGGCTCTGGATCACACGCATCAACGCCGCTGCCCGCCGCGAGGGCATGAGCTACAGCCAGTTCATGCACGGCCTGAAGGAGGCCGGCATCGAGGTCGACCGCAAGGTGCTCGCGGACATCGCCGTGCGCGACCCCGAGACTTTCCGACGCTTTGCCGAGAGAGCCCGGGAGGCCGTGGCCGCCTAGCAGAGCGAACCACGGAGCCGATCTCTCCCGGGCGCCCCAGGTGGGCGCCCTTTTCGTTTCATGATCACGTCACCTGACAACGAGAAGCTCAAGACGATTCGCAAGCTCCGGCAGAAGAGCTGGCGGCGCAAGCTCGGGCTGTTCGTGGCAGAGGGTGAGGACCTGGTCGGAGCTGCCGCCGCCGTCGAGTGGCCCGCCGAGTTCGAGCTCCGCGCCGGCGCCGACGTGGAGCCGGAGCTGCTGGCGGAGGTGAGCGCGCTCGGATCGGGGAGCCGCGTGATCGGGGTCTACCGCCAGCGCTGGAGCGAGCCGCATGGCCGGCTCTCGGTCTACCTGCACGGCGTCGAGGACCCGGGCAACGTCGGCACAGTGATTCGCTCGGCGCACGCCCTCGCGGACGGCCCGGTCATCCTCGGCCCCGGCTGCGCCGACCCGTTCTCACCCAAGGCCGTACGGGCCAGCATGGGGTCGCTGTTCGCCCGCCCGCCCGCCCGCGTGGGTGACCCGGCCGAGCTGCCCGGCCGCCTGCTCCCGCTCGACGCACACGCGAGCGCCACGCTCCACGAGGCCCGTCTCGAGGCCCCTGTCGTCCTGTGCCTCGGCGCCGAGCGGGCCGGACTCCCCGCCGAGCTCGCGGCCGAGGCGGTCCGGATCCCGGTGGCCACCGACTCGCTCAACGTGGCGATGGCGGCCACGGTCGCGCTCTACGAAGTGGCAAATAGGATGGCCGCCCATGCCTGACCTCCAGGAGCTCCGGGCCGAGGGCGAGAGCGCGATCGCCGCCGCGGGCACGACCGCGGAGCTCGAGGAGCTTCGGGTGCGGCTGCTCGGCCGGAAGTCACAGCTCACCGCCACGCTGCGTTCGATAGGGGAGCTGCCGCCGGAGCAGCGCGGCCCCGCCGGCAAGGAGGCCAACGAGGTCAGGCGGACGCTCGAGGAGCTGCTGGCACGGCGGACCGCCGAGCTCGAGGCGGCTGAGCTCGACCGCCGCCTGGCAAGCGACCGCATCGACGTGACGCTGCCCGGCGACCCGCCGCAGTGGCCGGGACACCTACACCTCGTCACGCAGATCCGGCGGCGCATGGAGGACGTGTTCGTCGGACTCGGATTCTCGGTGGTCGAGGGCCCGGAGATCGAGTACGACTACTACAACTTCACCGCGCTGAACCATCCGCCCGAGCATCCGGCACGGGCGCCGCACGACACCTTCTACCTGGCCGAGAGCGTGCTTCTGCGTACGCACACCTCGCCGATGCAGGTGCGCGCCATGGAGGCCCAGGAGCCCCCGATCTACATCGTCGTCCCCGGGCGGGTCTACAGGCCGGACACGCCCGACGCCACCCACGTGCCGATGTTCTGGCAGCTCGAGGGGCTCGCCATCGACGAGAACATCACGCTGGCCGACCTCCAGGGGGTCCTGCTCCAGTTCGCCCGCCAGATGTTCGGTGAGGCCACGCGCGTGCGCCTGCGCCCCGGCTACTTCCCGTTCACCGAGCCGAGCGTCGAGGTCGACGTGTCGTGCTTCCGCTGCGGCGGGACAGGCTGGGAGGGCGCGGAGCGCTGTTTCACGTGCAAGGGCGAGGCCTGGATCGAGATCCTCGGCTCGGGGATGGTCGATCCGAACGTGCTCGACTATGTGCGGGACAGCGGCTACGACAACGAGCGCGTGCAGGGCTTCGCCTTCGGGATGGGGATCGAGCGCATCGCGAGCATCGTCCACGAGGTGCCCGACCTGCGCATGCTTTACGAGAACGACCTGCGGCTGCTGGAGCAGTTCGGATGAGGATCCCGGTCTCCTGGCTGCGCTCCTACTGCGATCCCGGGCTCCCGGCCGAGGAGATCGCCGACGCGCTGACGCAGGCGGGCGACAAGCTCGAGCGCCTGCACCGCACCGGCGTCGGGGACACGGCGGCGTTCCTGACGGGCCGCGTGCTCGCGTCCGAGCAGCACCCGAACGCCGACCGGCTCAACGTCAACGAGGTCGACGTCGGGCGCGGCGAGCCGCAAACGATCGTGACGGGCGCGCCGAACGTGAAAGCGGGGCAGACCGTGGCCGTGGCCCTTCCGGGTGCGGTGATGCCCGACGGCAGCACGCTGGGCGAGGCCAAGCTGCGCGGCGTGGCATCGGCCGGGATGATCCTCGCCGAGGACGAGGTCGGCATCGGCGAGGACCACGACGGGATCATGGTGCTGCCGGAGGGGCTCCCGATCGGCGCGCCGCTCGCAGATCACCTGCCAATCGCCGACGACGTCCTGGAGCTCGAGATAACGCCCAACCGGCCGGACATCATGGGCGTCTACGGGGTGGCGCGAGACCTGCACGCGGTGACCGGCGCGGCGCTGGCCGTGGACCCGACAGAGGCCGAGGCCGAACCCGCCGGGAGCGACTCGGTCGACGACCACGCGGCGGTCGAGATCGATCCAGAGATCTGCCTGCGCTTCACGGCGCGCGTCTTCGAGGACGTGAAGATCGGCCCCTCACCGCTGTGGCTGAAGCAGCGCCTGATGGCGGCCGGCCAGCGCCCGATCTCGAACGTCGTCGACATCACCAACTACGTGATGCTCGCGACCAGCCAGCCGCTTCACGCGTTCGACCTCGACGAGGTGCGCGGCTCGCGGATTATCGTGCGGCGCGCGGCGGAGGGAGAGACGATGACGACGCTCGACGAGGTCGAGCGTCGCTTCAGCTCCGAGGCCGCGCTCGTCTGCGATGCCGAGGGCCCCAGCGGCATCGCCGGGATCATGGGCGGCCAGATCTCCGAGGTGTCGGAGCGCACTACGCGCGTGCTGATGGAGGCCGCAACCTGGGTCGGGCCGAACATCATGCGCACCTCGAAGGCGCTCGGCCTGCGCACCGAGGCGTCGGCGCGGTTCGAGAAGCAACTGCACCCCGAGCAGGCCATCGCCGCGCAGCGGCTGGCGGCACGGCTCATTGTCGAGCTCTGCGGCGCGCGGCTGGTGCCGGGCACGATCGACGTCTACCCGCACCCGGCCGAGCCGCGGGTCGTGGGGCTGCGCGAGGAGCGCATGGAGCGGCTGCTGGGGGAGAGCATCCCCTCGGCGCGCGTGACCGAGATCCTCGAGCGGCTCGGCTTCGAGCGAAATACGGAATCGCTCGCCTCCGGCCAGCCGGAGGCTCGCGCCAGGCAGGCCGGCTGGACGGTTCCCCCATGGCGGGACGCGGACGTCCAGCGTGAGGCCGACCTCATCGAGGAGGTGGCCCGCATCCACGGCCTCGACAAGCTGCCCACCACGCTGCCCGCGCGTGAGGCCGCCGTCGGCCGGCTCACGCACGGGCAGCGCCTCCGGCGCCGGATCGAGGATCTCCTCCGCGACCGCGGCCTGCACGAGTGCATCGCCTACAGCTTCACCTCACCGGATGCGCTCCAGAGGCTGCGCCTCCCCGACGAGCCCGTGCTGACGCTCGAGAACCCGCTCGGCGAGGACCACAGCGTGATGCGGCCGCTGCTCCTGCCCGGGCTGCTCGACGCCGCGCGGCACAACGCCGCCCACGGACGGGCGGGCGTCGCGCTGTTCGAGTCCGCGCACGTCTACCTGCCCACCGGCCCGCTCGAGCAGCCGTCCGAGGGATCGCCGCGGGGAGCGCTCCCCGCCGACGAGCCCCACCACCTGTCGGTGCTGATGACCGAGCTGGCCCCCGGCGGCTGGCGCACGGAACCGAGCCGCGCGGACTTCTACGCGGCCAAGGCGCTCCTCGAGGGGCTGCTCGGTGTCGCGAGGATCGAATGGCATGCCGAGCCACAGGCGCGCCCGTTCCTCCATCCGGGGCGTGCGGCGCTGGTGCGCAGCGACGCCGGCCGGGAGCTCGGCTGGATCGGAGAGCTCCACCCGCTCGTGACGCGCGCGTGGGACCTCGAAGGCCCGGTCGCGGCGTTCGATCTCGATGTGGACGCCCTGGTGGAGCTGACCGAGGGGGACGTCCAGGTGTACGGCGACGTGACGAGCTTCCCGGCGGTGCTTCAGGACATCGCGGTGGTGGTGGCCGAGGACGTGCCGGCCAGTCGCGTCGAGGAGGCTGTGCGGGCCGGTGGCCGTGCTCTGCTCGGGCGAGTCGAGGTCTTCGACCTCTACCACGGCGAGCAGGTGGGGGAGGGCAACAAGTCGCTCGCGCTGCGGCTCGAGTTCCGGGCGCCCGACCGCACCCTGACCGACGAGGAGGTTGCGCGGCGCCGGGCCGCCATCGAGCGCGAGCTGGGGGAGATCGGAGGGCGGCTCCGTGCATAGCGCCGCCGTTCTCGGCGCCACGGGCTTCGGCGGAGCTGTCGCGGCCGCGATCCTGCACCGCCATCCCGAGATCGAGCTGACGGCGCTGACCGCTCGCAGCGAGGCGGGGCGCCGCCACGATGAGCTCTACCCCGCCCACCGTGTGCCGCTCACGATGGAGGAGTTCGATCCCGACGCAGTTGCGGAGCGGGCGAGCGCCGCGCTTGTGGCATACCCGCACAAGGCGGCGGCCGGCGCCGTCAAGGCGCTGCGTGAGCGCGGCCTGAAGGTCGTGGACCTCTCGGCGGACTTCCGCCTCGACAGGGCCGCCTACGAGCGCTGGTACCAGCCGCACGAGGCCCCCGAGCTGCTCGCCGAGTCCGTCTACGGGCTGCCCGAGGCGCACCGCGAGGAGATCCGCGAGGCGAGCCTCGTGGCGGGGCCGGGCTGCAACTCCACCGCGGCCCTGCTCGCGCTGCTTCCGCTGCAGGGGCGGCTCCGCGACGCGGTCGTCGACATCAAGGCCGGCGTCTCCGGCGCGGGCCGCGAGGCCACCGAGGAGACCCACTACGTCTCCGCGGTCGACAACGTCAACGCCTACAAGATCGACGGCCATCGCCACAGCGCGGAGATGGAGCAGGAGCTGCCGGGCGCCGGCTTCTCGTTCCTCACCCATCTGCTGCCCGTCGACCAGGGCATCTTCGCCTCCTGCTACGCGACCCTCGACGAGCCGCTCTCGAAAGACGAGCTGCGCTCGCTCTACGCGCAGCGCTACGCAAACGAGCCGTTCATCGACCTGGTCTCCGGCTCGCCGCGCACCCAGAACGTCCGCAACACCAATCGCGCACAGGTGCACGTGACCGTCGTGGGGGAGCGGGTGATCGCGCTGGCCGCGATCGACAACCTCTGGAAGGGCGCGGCGGGCCAGGCGGTGCAGGACCTCAACCTCATGCTCGGGCTGCCGGAGACGGCGGGACTCGAATGACCTTCTTCCGCTCTCGCTGGGTGGAGGCGCCCGTCCACGCAGGCGAGGCGAGCGACACCGAGCTGCCGACCGGCTTCCGCGCGGCGGGCGTGGCCGCGGGCATCAAGCCGAGCGGTCTCGACGTGGGAGTCCTCGTCTCGGACGCGCCGGGCACGGTCTCCGCCGCCCGCTTCACGACGAACGCTCGCGTGGGCGCCCCGGTGATCGTTTCCAGGGAGGCCGACCTCGGCGGCCTGCGAGCGGTGGTGGCCAACTCCGGCTGCTCCAACGTGGGCGACGGGCAGCGCGGCCTCGAGACCGCCGCCGCGACGCAGGCCGCCGCCGCCCGCAAGCTCGGCCTCGAGCCCGGGCAGATCGGTGTCGCGTCCACGGGCGTGATCGGGCACGAGCTGCCGCGCGACAAGGTCGTCGCCGGCGTCGAGGCGGCGTGCGACGGCCTCGGGCTCGACGCCGAGAGCTTCTCGGAGGCGATCCTGACGAGCGACAGCGGTCCCAAGCGCGCGTGCCTCGACGTCAACCTCCCCTCAGGGCGAGTCAAGCTCGCGGCGCAGGCCAAGGGCGCGGGGATGATCGAGCCACGCCACGCGACGATGTTCTGCTTCATCGAGACCGGCGCCCGGATGGAGCAGGAGACACTCGACCTGCTGACCGGCGTCTGCGTCAAGCGCTCCTTCGACCGCATAAGCGTGGACGGCCAGCTCTCGACCAGCGACACGGTTTTCGCGCTGGCGAGCGGGAACTCGGGCGTGACGATCGAGCCCGAGAGCGAGGACGAGATCCGCTTCGGCGAGGCGCTCGACGCGCTGCTGCGGCAGCTGGCGCTCATGATCGTCGCCGACGGCGAGGGCGCGCGGCGGGTTGGGAGGATCGTGGTGCAGGGCCGCTCCGACGCCGTGGAGCCGGTGGCGCGCCAGATCGCCAACTCGCCGCTTGTGAAGACGGCGCTCCACGGCGGCGACCCGAACTTCGGCCGCGTCCTGCAGGCGGCCGGCCAGGCGTGGCCGGCCGGCGAACCGTTCGTGGCCGACCTGTCGATCGAAGGCCGGCAGGTCGTGTCGGCCGGTGACGCGCTCGATCTCGATGCGGACTCGCTGCGCGAGCTCGAGGAGCTCGTACAGGGCGACGAGATCGAATTCGAGCTCACGCTTCCCGGCGAGGGCGGCGAGACGGAGGTCTTCTTCAGCGACCTCAGCCCCGAGTACGTGACCTTCAACGCCGACTACACGTCATGAGAGACGTAGCCACCCTCCTCGAGGCGCTGCCCTACATCCGCGAGTTTCACGGCAAGACCGTGGTGATCAAGTACGGCGGCGCCGCGATGACCGACCCGGAGCTCAAGGAGGAGTTCGCCCGCGACGTCGTTCTCCTCAAGTACGTGGGCATGAACCCCGTCGTGGTGCACGGCGGCGGCCCGGACATCACCGACTACATGGAGCGGCTCGGGATGGAGGTCAAGTTCGTCGACGGCCTGCGCGTGTCCGATGCGGCGACGGTCGAGGTGGCGAAGATGGTGCTGGTCGGCAAGCAGAACAAAGACATCGTGCTGCTGCTGGGCCGCCACGGGCAGCCGGCGGTCGGGCTGTGCGGCGACGACGGCCTCCTGTTCACGGTCAGGAAGCGGCTCGCGGGCGAGACCGACGTCGGCTTCGTCGGGGACATCGAGCGCGTCGACGCCGACGTCCTCAACCACATCGCGGCCGACTACATCCCGGTGATCGCCTCGGTCGGCGCCGACGCCGAAGGGAACTCCTACAACGTGAACGCCGACGCCGCGGCCGCCGCCGTGGCCGAGGCGCTCGCGGCCTTCAAGGTCGTGTTCCTCACCGACGTGAACGGCTGGCGCGCCGACCCCTCGGACGCGGCGAGCAAGATTTCGGAGGCCACCGCCGACGAGCTGCGCGCAAGGCTGCCCGAGGTGAGCGGCGGGATGCGCCCCAAGCTCGAGGCCTGCCTGCACGCGCTCGACGCCGGCGTCGGCAACGCGCACATCGTCGACGGCCGCCAGCCCCACTCGCTGCTACTCGAGCTCTTCACGAACGAGGGAATCGGCACGAAGTTGTGGCCTTAGCGGAGCTCCAGGCACTCGAGCGCGACGCCGTGATGGCGACCTATGCCCGCCATCCGGTCGAGTTCGTGCGCGGCGAGGGCACGCGGCTCTGGGACGACGAGGGCAACGAGTACCTCGACTTCCTGACCGGCATCTCGGTTGTGCAGCTCGGGCACTGCCACCCGGGGCTGGTGGAGGCGGTCCGCGAGCAGGCGGGGCGGCTGATGCATGTCGGGAACCTCTACTACACCGAGCCCGCCATCCGGCTTGCGAAGCACCTCGCGGACTCCTCGCTCGGCGGCCGCGTCTTTCTCTGCAACTCTGGAACCGAGGCGATCGAATGCGCCCTCAAGCTGGCGCGCCGCCGCCGCCCGCGCGGCGACTTCGTCGTGCTGCAAGGGGGCTTTCACGGACGCACGATGGGGGCGCTGTCCGCGACCCCGGAAGAGGCCAAACAGGCCCCCTTCGCGCCGCTGGTGCCGGGCTTCAAGGTGGTGCGCCGCGACGACCCGGACGGGCTGGTCGAGGCCGTCGACAAAAACACGGCGGCCGTGCTGATCGAGCCGATCCAGGGCGAGTCCGGCATCCACCCGATCGATCCGGGCGTGCTGCGCGCCGCCCGCGAGGTCTGCGACACCCATCGCGCGCTGCTGGTCTTCGACGAGATCCAGTGCGGCATGGGCCGCACCGGGACCTTGTGGGCGCACCAGCAGCTCGGCGTGACCCCGGATGTGATCACCGTCGCCAAGGGCCTCGGCGGGGGGCTGCCCGTGGGCGCCTGCGTGACGAGCCCAGACCACGTGGCAGTGTTCGAGCTCGGCGACCACGGCTCGACCTTCGCCGGCGGCCCGCTGATCGCGGCGGCCGCGAACGTGGTGCTCGACACGATCGACGACGAGGCGTTCCTAGCCGAAGTTCGGGAGCGCGGCGCGCAGCTGACCGGGGCGCTTCAGGCGGCGCGGCTCGAGCCGCGAGGGCTCGGGCTGATGATCGGCTTCCACGTGGCGCGCGCGCCCGAGCTGGCGCGCCGCCTCCTCCTCGAGCAGCGGCTCGTGGTCAACGCCACCGGCCCCGACACGATCCGCCTGCTGCCGCCGCTCACGGTGGCGAGCGAGGAGGTCGACGAGGCCGTGCGCCGCATCGAAGCGGCGCTCTGAACCGGGCAGCCGGCGCCCCTCGAGGGGCGCCGGCTTAGCTCGGATCAATCGTCGTCGTCGCCGCGGCCGCGGTCCTCGTCCGGCGTGCGGATGCGGACCACCGCACCCTGCTCTGGGCCGAAGATCGTGCCGGTCGTGACGTAGAGGTTCTCGTCGTCGACCGCCACTCCGCCAGGAGCCAACAGCTCACCGGGCTCGATCTCCGTCTTCGAGCCGTCCTCGACCCTCCACAGGGCGCCGATCGGCGGCTCTTGGAAGAACTCGACCGCGAGCAGGCCCGCCTTGGCGATCTCGAGCACGTACAGCTCGCCGTCCTCGCCGAAGGCGAGGTCGATCACGGACGTGAAGCCCGTTTCGACCGAGCGACAGGGTCCCGTGTTGGGTTGCTCCGGATCGCAGGTCGCGCCCTCGGCGCCGGGCCGGATCCGCCAGATCCGCGAGCTGCCCGGGTGGAACGGGAAGCCCTTCAGCTCCGAGACGTACCAGGCCCCGTCGGGTCCGACGGCCACCGCCGTGGGCACCGACTCAGCCGGGACCGGGGTGCCGGGCGGAGGGCCGGGGAAAGGCAGCGGTCGGTCGGGCCACGGAACCTCCTCCGGCTTGAAGCGGGCCACGGTCGTGATCTCGCCGTCGTCGACCAGCAGCAGGTCGTTGTTGGCGGCATCCGCCACGAGGAAGCGCCCGCCGCCCAGCACCGCCAGCCCGTTCGCATTCGATTCCTCCGGGATACCGTCCAGGTCATCCGGGTCGGGGTCCCCGACCTGGTACGCGGCGATGTCCGCCAGCACGGTCGGCTCGCCGCCCCGGCGCACCCGAAGCAGCTGGCCGAACGTGCCGCCGCCGGCCTCAGGGGCTCCGCCGGCCACGGCGAAGGCCCTGCCCAACGACGCGGCGGCCACGTCGACGAGACCACTCTCCGGCAGCTCGGCAAAGATCGAGGTTCTGGGATTGCGACCGTCGGCGTCCCGGATCAGGGTGATCGTCCCTGTAGCGGATTCGGCAACGAGCAGGCGGTCGCCCGGCGCGTCCGCGATACCGCGCGGGTCGGACAATCCTTCCGCCACGACTCTCGGCGCCGCGACGGCCGAGGGTGCCATAACAAAAAGCGCCACGAGCATGGCGCCGACCAGCATGAAGACAGCCCTTCGCATGGGCTTCTCCTTCCGTCGAGTCCAGGAGCTACCCGAACACAAATAGGGGACCGGTGTCAACCCCTTGCGTACGGCGCCTGTTAGCTTGCAGCGCCCCGTGGCGGTCGAACGCCGGACCCTGAGCAAGACAGCGTCGTACGAGGCCGAGCCCGGCGAGGTGGGGCGCGTCCTGCTGCTCTACTCGGGCGGGCTCGACACGAGCGTGATGCTCAAGTGGATCCAGGACGAGTACGAAGCGGAGGTCGTGGCGCTGACCGTCAACCTGGGCCAGCCGGGTGAGGACTACGAGGTCGTCAAGGGCAAGGCGCTCCGGCTCGGCGCGCTCGATTGCCACGTGGTCGACGCACGCGAGGAGTTCGCGCGCGACTACGTCGTGCCCGCGATCAAGGCCAACGCGCTCTACGGCGGCGGCTATCCGCTCTTCACCGCGCTGGGGCGGCCGCTGATCGCGAAGCTGGCCGTCGAGCACGCCCGCACGAGCGGCTGCGACACGATCGCTCACGGCTGCACCGGCAAGGGGAACGACCAGGTGCGCATCGAGTCGACGGTGATCGCGCTCGATCCCGAGATGAAGATCATCGCGCCGGTGCGGGGCTGGCAGATGGGGCGGGAGGAGGAGATCGCCTACGCCCGCGAGCACGGCATCCCCGTCAAGGGCGGCACCGAGACCCCGCCCTACTCGATCGACGACAACCTCTGGGGCCGCTCGTCAGAAGGCGGGCCGATCGAGGACATCGAGGAGCCTCCGCGCGACGACGTCTTCCAGCTCGTGTCCCGCCCCGAGGAGGCGCCCGACGAGCACGAGGACGTGGTCGTCGGCTTCGAGCGGGGCGTGCCGGTGTCGCTGAACGACGAGCGGCTCGAGCTCGTCGACCTGCTCGAGCGCGCCGGCGAGATCGGCTCGCGGCACGGCATCGGGATCGTCGACCACATCGAGGACCGGATCGTGGGGCTCAAGGTGCGCGACCTGTACGAGGTGCCGGCGGCGGCGCTGATCCTGACGGCTCACAAGGAGCTCGAGAAGCTCGTTGGGACGATCCACCAGAACAACTTCAAGCCCCACCTCGACAACCACTGGGCCTACCTCGTCTACGCCGGGCTCTGGTACGAGCCGCTGCTGCAGGACCTGAACGCGTTCATGGACGCCGTCAACGACCAGGTGACGGGGGAGGTCACGGTGCGGCTCTACAAGGGCAGCGCGAGGCCGGTCGCGCGCAGGTCGCCGAACGCGCTGTACGACCCGGCGCTGGCCGGCTTCGGCGAGTCGGGCGGCCTCTTCTCGCAGCAGGCAAGCCCGGGGTTCATCGAACTCTGGTCGCTCCAATCGCGCATGGCTTACCGGGTGCGGAACCGGGGAACGTAGGAGAGATGAAGACGAAGGCCTACACGATGCTCGGCTGGATGGCGTGGCAGGGGATCACAATCGTGGTCGGGCGCAAGCTGGCGGCGAACAAGGTCAAGATCGGCGCGGCGGCGGCGGTCGTCGGCGTGCTGGCGGCGGGACTCCTCGCCGCCAAGGCGGCAGGCGGCGACGAATAGCTCGCGCGGCTCACGCGAACCCGCAACGTGCGGGCTCGCGTGGACGAGCCGATGGAGCCGTCGGATCCCGACCGTATATTCGGGAGCCCCGATGAGCTTCGCCCATCTCCACGTGCACTCGGAGTACTCCGTGCTCGACGGCGCCTGCCGGATCGAGGCGCTGGCCGAGCGCGCCGCGGCGCACGGTCAGCCGGCTCTCGGGCTCACGGACCACGGGGTGATGAACGGGGCGGTCGAGCACTTCAAGGCATGCCGGAAGCAGGGGATCAAGCCGATCCTCGGCCTGGAGGCCTACTTCGTCGACGACTGCCGCTCTGACGCGGTCCGCTACGAGCGCAACCATCTGACGCTGCTCGCGGCCAGCGACGACGGCTTCCGCAACCTCGTCAAGCTGAGCTCCGCCGGATACCTCGAGGGCTACCGCCGCGGTAAGGCGAACGTCGACCTCGAGCTGCTGTCGCGTCACGCGGGCGGCATCATCGCCCTCACCGGCTGCCTGCAGTCGCGCTTCTGCCGCCGGCTGGTCGACGGCTCGCCGCACGAGGCACGCGCCCACGCCGATGCCCTGGTTCAGGTGTTTGGCGCCGAGAACGTCTACTTCGAGGTCCAGAAGAACGGCATCGACGAGCAGGAGCGGGCGAATGCCGGGATCGTCGAGATAGCCCGCGAGCTCGGGCGGCCGCTCGTCGCCACCGGCGACGTGCACTACCTGCGCCGAGAGGACTACGACAACCACAAGGCGCTCCTCTGCGTGCAGACCAAGAGCACGCTGGCACAGCCGAAGCTCTCGTTCGACACCAACGAGTTCTTCCTCAAGAGCTCGGACGAGATGGCCGGCGACTTCGCGGAGTGGCCGGAGGCGCTCGCGGCCACGCTCGAGATCGCCGAGCGCTGCTCCGTCGAGATCGAGCTCGGCAAGATGCTGATCCCGCGCTTCCCGACGCCGGACGGGTCGGCCGAGTCCGAGTACCTTCGCAGCCTCGCCCACGCCGGATTGCGGCGCCGCTACGGCGACCCGCCGCCCGCCGAGGCGGTTGAGCGACTCGAGATGGAGCTCGGCGTGATCGAGAAGATGGGCTTCTCCGCCTACTTCCTGATCGTCTGGGACTTCGTCAAGTACGCGAAGGACTCCGGCATAGCGGTCGGCCCGGGGCGCGGCTCGGCGGCGGGCTCGCTCGTCTCCTACAGCCTGAACATCACCGAGGTCGACCCGCTCGCCTACGGGCTCCTGTTCGAGCGCTTCCTCAACCCCGAGCGCGTCTCGATGCCGGACATCGACATCGACTTCTCGGTCAAGGGCCGCGCGATGGTCATGCGCTACGTCGAGGACAAGTACGGCAAGGACTCGGTGGCGCAGATCGTGACGTTCGGCAAGATGCTCCCGCGCAACGCCACCCGGGACGCCGCGCGCGTGCTCGGCCTCGACTACGGGGCCGGCGACAGGCTCGCCAAGCTCATCCCCGAGCCGGTGATGGGACGCTCGAAGTCGTTCGAGGAGTACCTCACCGAGGAGCCCGACCTGCGCCGCGCCTACGACTCGGAGCCCGAGGCGCGCCAGATCATCGATACCGCGCGCGGCCTCGAGGGCATCGTGCGCAACACGGGCATCCACGCCGCCGCGGTGGTGATCGCGGACCGGCCGCTCACCGACATCGTGCCAGTGCAGCTGATGGAGGACCGCGGCGTGCCGGGGGCAAATGGCGAGCGCTCCTACAAGGTCGTCACGCAGTACTCGATGAAGCCGATCGAGGAGATCGGGCTGCTCAAGATGGACTTCCTGGGGCTGCGCAACCTCGACGTGATCGAGGACTGCCTGTCGATCATCGAGGAGTCCACCGGCGAGCGGCCGGACGTGGCGAACCTGCCGCTCGACGACGCGCGCACCTACGAGATGATGGCCCGAGGGGACTCGATCGGGGTGTTCCAGTTCGAGTCAGACGGCATGCGCGACGCCCTGCGCAAGGTGCGGCCTACCGAGTTCGAGGACCTCGTTGCGCTGAACGCGCTCTACCGCCCCGGCGCGATGCGCCACATCGACACCTACGCGCGCAACAAGCACAACCCGGAGCTCATCTCATACGTCGACGAGCGCCTGCGCCCGATCACCGAGGCCACCTATTCGGTGATCCTCTATCAGGAGCAGTCGATGCAGATCGCCAAGGCGATCGCCGGCTTCTCCGGCGCCGAGGCAGACGACCTGCGCAAGGCGATCGGCAAGAAGAACCGCGCCGCGATGGCGGCCCTCAGGGAGCGCTTCTTCGAAGGCGCCCGTGCGAGCGGTACACAGGAGAACGTGATCCAGGAGCTGTGGGCGGTCAACGAGGCGGCGGCTGACTACTCGTTCAACCGGAGTCACGCTGCGTGTTATGCCCTGATCTCCTACCGGACCGCATGGCTGCGCGCCAACTACCCGGCCGAGTACATGGCCGCTCTGATCTCGTCCGTCATGTCGACGAAGGACAAGGTGCCGTTCTTCGTCGCTCAGTGCGAGGACATGGGGATCGAGGTGCTGCCGCCCGACGTGAACCTGTCGGGCCACGACTTCAAGGTCGTCGACGGCAACATCCGCTTCGGGCTCGACGCCGTCAAGGGGCTCGGCTACCAGGCGGTCGAGGCGATCATCCGGGCACGCGAGGAGGGTGGGCCGTTCAGCTCGGTCTGGGACTTCTGCCGCCGCGTCGACTGCCAGGCCGTGAACAAGAAGGCGAGCGACTCGCTCGTCAAGTGCGGCGCGATGGACTCGCTGCCGGGCACGCGCACCGGCATGATGAAGGTGCTGCCGAACGCCCAGGCGGCCGGCGCGCAGGCGCAGCAGGACGCTCAGCGCGGCCAGGGCTCGTTCTTCGACCTGGACGACGGCCCGGGCGGGGTCGCGGAGCCCGACCTGCCGGTGCCGGAGCTGCCCGACGAGCGCGAGCAGCTGAACGAGTGGGAGAAGGAGACACTCGGGCTGTTCCTGTCGAGCCACCCGCTCAAGGAGGTCAGGCCGGCCCTGCGCGCGCGGGTCGACTGCTCGATCACAGAGCTCGCGTCCAAGAAGGACGGCGAGTGGGTCACCGTCGGCGGCATGATCGCGGAGTGCAAGCGGATCCGCACCAAGAACGGTGATCCGATGATGTTCGCCACGCTCGACGACCTCGAAGGGCAGGTCGAGATGCTGGTGTTCAACTCCGCCTACGCGGCCAACGCAGACAAGGTCGCCCTCGACAAGATCGTGGTCGTGCGCGGGCGCGTCGACCACAAGGAGGCGGGGGAGACGAAGCTCATCGCGCAGGAGGTCGAGCCCTTCGAGCCTTCGCCGGAGGAGGTCCTCCGCGCCGCCGAAGCGGCGGCGGCCGAGCCGGTCGTCAGGCGACTGACCCTGCACGTGTCGCCGGGGGTGCCGGACAGCTTCCTCGAGGAGCTCAAGGAGGTCGTAGGACACCACCGTGGCGAGCACGAGCTCCTGCTCGCAGTCGGCGAGCGGCGCCTGCTGCTCGGGAGCGACTGGCGCGTGTCGGCCGACGGCGCCTGTCGCGCGGAGCTCTCCGGGCTCGCGGGAGCGGCCCGCATCGTCGTCTGACCCGCCGGTCCCCGTTCGTAGTCCGACACGACCAGCGGGGGACACCTCGCGACGAGGTGGTGCATCGTGCTACGGTCGCATCACTCGTCCGATTGGCCGCGCATGGACTCCCGGCTGCTTGGCCCACTGGAGGTTTTCGATAACGAGCGCTCGCCCGCGCTCGGCGGGGTGAGCGCGTGATCGTGGCGATCGAACCCGGTGCCACGTTCGCCGGCTACCGAGTCGAGTCGCTCGTCGGCAGGGGCGGGATGGGGGTGGTCTACCGGGCGTGGGACCTGTCACTGGAGCGACCGGTGGCCCTCAAGCTGATCGCCCCGGAGCTGGCCGAGGACGAGCGCTTCCGGGCGCGCTTTCTCCGCGAGCCGCGGCTGGCGGCGTCGCTCGATCACCCCGGCGTGGTGCCGATCTACGAAGCCGGGGAGTGGGAGCGACAGCTCTACCTGGCGATGCGCTTCGTGGAGGGAAGCGACCTGAAGAGCGTGCTCGCGCGCGAGGGCAAACTGGCGCCCGAGCGGGCGCTTGTCGTCTTGGCTCAGGTCGGCGACGCCCTCGATGCGGCACACCGGCGTGGACTCGTGCATCGTGACGTCAAGCCGGCCAACGTGCTGTTGGATGAGGACGGGCACGCCTATCTGACGGACTTCGGCATCACCAAGCAGCTGGGCGCCGTCTCGACGGACACGGGGCGAGTGATCGGAACGCTCGACTATTTGGCGCCCGAGCAGATCCGTGGCGAGGACGTCGACGGCAGGACGGACGGCTACGCGCTCGGCTGCGTGCTGTACGAGTGCCTGGCGGGAACCCCGCCGTTCCGGCGCTCCTCTGAGGCGGAGACGCTGTGGGCGCACATGAAGGATGAGCCGCCGACGCCCCCCGAACACCCCAGCCTCGCTCCGGTGCTTCGCAGGGGGCTCGCCAAGGACCGCGAGGATCGCTACGGGACCTGCGCGGAGCTCGTGGACGCAGCCGCCGGTCGGCTCGGCCTGGCCGCGCCGCGAGCGGGGGGACGGCTCTCGCGGGCCGCCCTGCTCCTGGCGGTCGGGGGAGTGCTGCTCGGCGCTGCAGCGGTATTCGCCCTGACCCGCAGCCTCGGCGGCGACGGCTCGGAGTCCACGGCACCTCTCCTCGACGTGGCCACCAACTCGGTCGGCGCAGTCGACGCGAGGGCGGGCGAGCTCGCGCTCGCCGCTCCGCTACCGGGACGCCCAACCGATGTCGCCGCGGCTGGGGAGACAGCGTGGGTCGCAAGCGTCGACTCCACCGCGGTCACCGGCGTCAATGCTCGGACACGATCGATCTCGCGTACCGTCCCGCTGTCTGGGAGGGCGGATGCCATCGCCGTCGGCGAAGGCTCGGTCTGGGTCGCCGACGGCGGGCGCGGGGTCGTAGCGCGCATCCCGGCCGGTTACGAACGCGTGTCTGAACGGTTCCGGGTTCCGTCGTCCCGCGAAGCGGCGCGGCCTTCCGGTCGCCTGCAGGCCTCACGCGCCTCGCTCGCAGTCGCGGGCGGGGCTGTATGGCTGGCGAACGGATCGCAGCGCCTCGTGTGGATCGATTCCGCCACCGGCGAGAAGGCCACAGTCCAGGTGGGGCGGCGGCTCCACGCCGTTGCCGCCGGAGGCGGGGCTGTGTGGGCTCTCAGTTCGGGCTCGGCGAGCGTTCTGCGTGTGGATCCGCGCAGGGGCGACGTGACGGACACGATCTCGATCGCCGGACGCTCCGGGGCGGACGCACCGTACCCGGTCGCCATTGCTGCCTCCTCGCGCGCCGTGTGGGTCCTGAACGGCAACACCGCGACCGTCACGCAGATCGATCCTCGCACCCTCGGTGTGGTCACAACCGTCCCAATCGGTGTCGACCGCGTGCCCACCGACATCGCGGCGAGCGGGGACACGGCCTGGGTGAGCAACGGGGACGGTTCGATTGCTCGGATAGACGCGGGGGCGCGGGCAGCAAAGGAGATACGGGTCGGCGAGTCGCTCGAGCGTGTTGCCGCCGCCGGAGCCACGGTGTGGGTCACGACGACCGCATTCGACCAGAAGCTTCCCGGGGGCGCCGGCTGATGCGAGAGAGCGTTCGCCTCGCACTCGTCGCCCTGCTTGCCGCGGGCACCATCACAGGTGCGGCCTGCGGCGAGGACGGGGACCGGTCCGCGAACATCCGCCCGGCCGTTCCGCTGGAGTCGTCGGGCTGCTCGCCGGTGAGTTATGGGGGAGAGGGGCGGCCAGACTTCCTGATCGCCACCAGCACGGCCTTGCAGGGGCAGTTCACCGATCACGGCGTGCAGGTCTCGCAGGCCCTGAAGATGGTGCTGGACGAGCGGGACTGGCGCGCCGGCGACTACACGGTTGGGCTGCAGATCTGCGGCGAGACGACCGCCGCGGGCGATGCTGCCAGCCCGGAGCGTTGCCGTAGCAACGCGAAGGCGTTCGTCGCCAATCGCAGCGTGATCGTCGTACACGGCCCACTGTTCTCGACGTGTTCGCGCTACGCGACTCCGATCCTGAACCGCGCGCCCGGCGGACCGCTGGCACAGGTAGTGGCGGGACCCACCTACCTGGGGCTGACACGCGACGGTCCGGGCGTCGCGCCCCGCGAGCCAGAGCGCTACTCCGCGACCGGACGGCGTAGCCTCGTCCGCCTCGCGCCGCCCGATGACACGATGGGGGCCGCGGGCGCAATATTCGCCGAGCGCCGGGGCGCGCGGAGCGTGTTCGTGCTCGACGACAACGACCCATACGGCTTCGCCGTCGCCGAATCGTTCCGCCTGGCGGCCGAGCGGCTCGGGCTACGTGTCGTCGGTCGGGCGAAGTGGGATCCGCAGGCGAGCGATTACCTCGGGCTGGCGGGTCGAGTCGAGGCCTCGGGGGCGGATGCCGTTTACCTGGGCGGGTATGTGTTCAGCAACGGACCCCAGCTGATCAAGGATCTGCGCGAGTCGCTCGGCGGCGACGTGGAAATCATCGGTCCCGACGGCTTCAATCAGCTAGCTCCGATCATCGAAGGCGCCGGGGCGGCGGCTGAGGGCTTCGCCCCGATGATCGCCGTCCTTCCGTCCCGCGAGCTTCCGCCGGACGGACAGGATTTCGTGGCGCGCTTCGAAGAGCGCTTCGGGGCGCGCCCTTGCTGCTTCTCGGTACACACAGCGCAGGCCACGCACATGATGCTGGACGCAATCGCGGACTCGGATGGCAGCCGCGGCGAGGTGCTGGACAATCTCTTCGAGGCCCAAGTGGAAGGCGGCTACGTCGGCGACTTCCAGATCGACCGCTACGGCGACACGACGCTGAACACGATCGCGGTCTACCGCATCGAGGACGGCAAGCTCCGCTTTGAGACGGCGATCAGGCCGCCAGCCGATCTGCTTGCCCGAAGATGAGGGCGACAGCGCTCATCTCGATTGGGATGGTCGCGTTGATGCTCCCGACATGCGGCGGGGACGAGGATGGGCAGGAGCCGGATATTCCGCCGGCTCGTGCCTTGGACGCGTCCGGGTGCTCGCCGGTTGCGTACGGCGGACCGGGGCGCCCAGACCTTTTGATTGCGGGGAGCACCGCTCTGCAAGGGCAATTCCTCGACCATGGAGTGCAGGTCTCCCAAGCGCTCAAGCTTGTCCTCGCGGAACGGGACTGGCGCGCCGGCGAGTACAACGTCGGGCTTCAGGTCTGTGACGAGACGACCGCCGCCATGAGCGACGATTCCGATCCCGAGAGGTGCCGCAGCAATGCACGAGCCTTCTCGAGGAACCGCAGCGTGGTCGCATACGCGGGCCCATGGAGCTCGACCTGCGCGGTTGTGATGCTCCCGATCCTCAACCGCACGCGCGGCGGTCCGTTGGCGGCGATCAGCGGGTCCTCGTCGTATCTCGGACTGACGCGCATGGGACCGGGCGTCGGTCGCGGAGAGCCCGCGAAGTACTTCCCGACCGGACAGCGCGGCTTCGTGCGGGTCATCCCGGCAGACGACGTGCAGGCGGCCGCCGGAGCGGTCTTTGTCAAACGCCAAGGTGCCGGCAGCGTGTTCGTGCTGAACGACGACCAGCCTTACGGCTTCGGCCTCGCCGAGGCTTTCCGTGTGACCGCCGAGCGAACAGGGTTGCGCCTGGCAGGGACGGAGGCCTGGGACCCGGACGCGCGCGACTACCGGGAGCTTGCCGATCGTGTTCGGGCTGCGGGCGCCGATGCCGTCTACCTCGGCGGCTTCGTATTCAACAACGGAGTGCGCCTGATCGAGGACCTGCGGGCCGCCCTCGGCTCGGAGGCCCTGATCGTCGGGCCGGACGGCTTCTCCACCCCTGGCCTGATCGTTGAGGGCGCGGGGCCGGCTGCCGAGGGCTTCACCTACACAATCCCGACACTGCCGAACGACGAGCTGCCAGCGCCCGGGCGCGAGCTCGCGGCCGAGTTCGAGCGGCGCTATTTGTCCGCACCCTGTTGTTTCGCGGTCCAAGCGGCGCAGAGCGCGTCGATGATCATGGATGCCGTCGAAGACTCCGACGGGAGCCGCTCGCAAGTGACCGAGAACCTGCGTGACGCGCGGGTGGAGGAGGGCTACCTCGGCGACTTCGCGATCGATCGCTACGGCGACACTACGCTGACGACGATCGGCGTCTATCGCATCGAGGAGGGCCGCTCCCGCTTCGAGACCGGTGTCGCGCCCGCCGCCGAGCTGCTCGCGCGCCGATAGGGGGCGCGGCGCGCCTACCCGCGTCTACCGCACGCCACGCCGCCACTGACCTACACTTGCCGGGTGCAACCCCTTCCGGCGCAGACCGCGACCGAGCTGCATGAATGCAGGCGCTGCTGCTCGTTCTGCGACCGCGTGGTGCACCCGTCCGGCTGCATCGCCTCGGGCTGCCAGTTCCTCTACCTGTATGACGACGAGCAGACCGGGCGCCGCTTCATGGGCTGCATGAACAAGGTCTTCCGGGGCGAGATCGACGTCGAGCTCTTCGAGCAGGCCGAGCGCACCCGGCACGGGTTCGGCGGGGTGAAGATGAGCGGGATGCCGCTGCCGCAGTGCCGCAGCACCGTGGAGCGCGCCTACGACGGATACAACGACGCCTTCCGGTGCGTCAACCCGCGCTTCTTCACCAAGCCGTCGCTCGAAGACGTGGACGCGGCCTTCGACCTCCGCGACGAGCTGTAGCAGCTCAGCGAAGCGAGATCGCGATCTCCTCGAGGAGGTCCATCCCCTCCTGCATGCCGCCCTCCATCCCGGAGTCGATGATCGCGTCGCGAATCGCCTTGCTCCCGGTGTCTGTCAGGAGCGTGAGGGTCGTGCGGCCGTCGACTTCGGTGAAGGTGATCGTGTTGACGGGCGCGTTCGCCTCGGAGAGCTCTTCCGCCTCCGGGCCCTCGTACATCTCGGTCGACACGATCCGCTCGTTGGGGACGATCTCGCGGAACTCGCCGTGGAAGCCCACCTCGAATCCCTGGTTCGCAACCATCACGTAGCGCCACTTGCCGCCGACCCGCAGGTCGATCTCACAGATCGTGACCTCGCCACGCTTGCCGGCCCACCAGCGCCTGACCAGCTCTGGCGTGGTGTAGGCCTTGTAGACCAGATGCTTGGGCGCGTCGAACTCCCGCGTGATCAGGATTTGCTCATCCGTGGGGAGGGTCACAATCGCTGTTCCGGTGGTCGGCATCGTCGCCATCTCCCTTCTCCTTCCGCTTGAGGTCATCGAGCACGACATCGAGCTCGTCGAACCGCTCCGTCCACGTGCGCTCGTAGTCCTTGACCCAGTCATGGATGGGCTTGAGCGCCCGGCCGTTCAGCCGGTACAGCCGCTGCCGTCCTTCGTCGCGCACGTCGACCGCTCCAACTTCTCGTAGCACCCGGAGGTGCTTTGACACCTGCGGCTGAGCCAGCCCCAGCGAGCGCACCAGGTCGTTCACCGGGCGCTCACCACCGGCGAGCGCATCCAGGATCTGGCGCCGCCTGGGCTCGGCCACCGCGTTGAACGCGTCTGCGGTGGTCGCTGCTCGTGCCATGCAAGAGATCATATACCCATATAGGAATATGTCAACCACGACGAACGGCGTCTGCGTCCGGCGAAAGGGGGCCGGATGTTGGCCGGTGCGGAGGGGACCTCAGACGAGCAGAGCGGTGCAGCCCGCGAGCATCAGCACGGACCACACGGCGGCGACGATGCCGGCGATCTCGCCGGCGCGCGCCACCCCGCGGGAGCGCCGTGGGCCAGAGCGCCGAGCCTCGCGCCCGAGCGCCCAGCCGGTGATCCCGAGCGGCAGCACGAGTGGAAACGCGAGCCCGAGCGTGAACACCATGAGGCACAGCGACAGCAGGCCGATGGCGAGCGCCGCGGCGGCCGTGCCGGCTCCGCGCTCTTCGCGGACCGCGGGCCTCTCCACCGGCAGGAATCGCAGCGCCTGCCAGAGGTCCTGGCCGGAGCGGGCGCGCCAGGCCTCCCCGACCCGCTCCTCGAACTCCTCGGCGGTCAAGCGGCCGCTGAGCATGTGCCCGCGCAGCAGCCCAACGGTGTATTCGCGCTCGTGGTCGGAGACGAGGATGGTCGCCACGCCGGGGGATGCTAGCCAGGTGGCCGCGCGGCCTGGGCGGCGCACCTCCCCCGAGGCCTTTCCCGTGCCGGATTTCGATGGTACGGTCGGGCGTGGACTTGGACTCGTCGGGGCGCCGCCTGAGCGCGACGTTCTCCCCTGGGATGGCCTTTGCCGGCTATCGGGTGGAGTCGCTCGTGGGTCGGGGCGGGATGGGGGTGGTCTATCGGGCCACCGACCTGTCGCTGGAGCGGCCGGTGGCGCTGAAGCTCGTGGCGCCGGAGCTGGCCGAGGACGAACGCTTCCGGGAGCGCTTCCTGCGCGAGCCGCGGCTGGCGGCGTCGCTCGACCATCCCAACGTGATCCCGATCTACGAGGCGGGCGAGCGCGATGGGCAGCTCTACTTGGCGATGCGCTTCGTGGAGGGCAGTGACCTGAAGAGCGTGCTCGAGCGCGACGGCACGCTGGCGCCGGAGCGTGCCCTGAAAGTGCTGGGACAGGTGGCGGGCGCGCTCGACGCCGCGCACCGGCGTGCGCTCGTGCACCGCGACGTGAAACCGGCCAACGTGCTGCTGGACGGCGAGGGCCACGTCTACCTGACCGATTTCGGCGTCACCAAGCAGGTCGGGGGCCAGTCGACCGACACGGGACGTATGGTGGGGACGCTCGACTATCTGGCGCCGGAGCAGATCCGCGGCGACCCGGTCGACGGCCGCACCGACGTCTACGCGCTCGGCTGCCTGCTGTATGAGTGCTTGTCCGGCGCGCCGCCCTTTCGGCGCGCGACCGAGGCCGAGACGCTTTGGGCCCACATGCAGGAGGAGCCCCCTCCGCTCAAAGGCGAGGCCGCGCTCGACCCGGTGCTGCGTAAGGCGCTCGCCAAGGACCCCGAGGATCGGTACACGACCTGCGCCGAACTGATCGACGCAGCCGGCGGCGCCCTCGGCATCGCCGCGCCCAGCGGCCGCACGGCGGCGCGGCGCGCACGCCGCCGGTCCGGGCGACTGCTGCTCGCCGGCGGTTTGCTGCTGGCCCTTGCGGCGAGGGCTGCAGCCATAGCTGCCTTGGGGGGCGGCGGAGGTTCCGACGCGGTGCCCGTCGGCAACGGGGTCGTGGCGCTCGGCGGTGCCGACGGCCAGTTCGCTTCGTTCACCACGACGGAAAGGGCTCCGAGCAGCCTTGCGGTGGGGGAGGGCGCCGTCTGGGCACTGAACCTCGAGGACCCGACGGTCGCCCGCATCGACCCGAAGACGAAGCGGGTGGTGAAGAGGTTCAGGACGCCAGAGAGCCCGCTCGACATCGCGGCTGGGCTGGGATCGCTCTGGGTGGGGACCGGCGAGAGGCTTTCTCGCATCGACCCGAAGACGGGGAAGACCAGCAGAACGATCAAGCTTCCGAACACCGGTTACGCGGGTGAGCTCGGCTTCCTGAACTGGGGCTTCCCTCAGATCGCCGTCGGCGCTGGAGCGGTCTGGGCGATCAACCCCGACCGCACCGTGTCGCGGATCGACCCCCGGACCGGCAGGCGCGAGGCCACCATCGACGTCGACGCCGCCACGATCGCCGCCGGGAAGGAGGGCGTCTGGTTCATCGACGCCGACGACACCGTCGCGCTCACGCCAATCGATCCGCGCACGAACCGCCCGGGGCGGCCGATCCGTGTGGGCGCCCAGAACCTGTCCGCGGTGGCCGTCGGAGGCGGCTATGTCTGGGCTTCTGCCGAGGGGGACGGCCTCGTCTGGCGGATCGAGCCAGGGCGCAGCCCGATCACTCGGACGATCGACGTTGGCGTCGGTGTCACGTTCCTGGCATATGACGCGGGGGCAGCCTGGGCGGCCAACGACAGCCACGGGACCGTGGCGCGCATCGACGTGAGGACGAGCGATGTCGAGGCGACGCCGGTGGGTGCCGTGCAGGGGCTCGCGGCAGGCGAGGGCTCGGCCTGGGTGAGCACTGCCGGAGCGACGTTCGCCGACGGGCTGCCGCAGACGTGCGGTCAGCTTCTCTCCGGCGCTGCGCGTCCCGATGTGCTGATCGCCTCGGACTTCTTGCTACAGGGGCGTTTCGGCAGCGCTCCACGGGAAATGGCGGATGCGATCGAGTTCGTGCTCCAACGGCACGACTTCAGGGCCGGCAGGTATTCGCTCGGCTACCGGGCGTGCGACGACTCGAACGCCCAGACCGGGAACTTCGACCGCCGCACCTGCGCGGCAAACGCCAACGCGTACGCACGCGCGAAGCAGCTTGTGGCCGTGATCGGGACGTACAACTCGGCCTGTGCCCAGGTCGAGATCCCCATCCTCAACCGGGCGCCCGGCGGGCCGCTCGCGATGATCAGCCCGTCCAATACCTATGTCGGTCTGACCCGGCCCGGCCTGCCACCGCCGTTGGGCTACCGCGGGGAGCCTGACGTCTTCTATCCCACCGCCACCCGCAACTACGTCAGGGTGCTCCCGCCCGACGACACGCACGGCGCTGCGAGCGCGCTGCTGGCGAAAGACCTCGAACTGAGGAATGTGTACCTGCTCCATGACGGGTCCAACTCCAATCACTGGAAGGGCCAGCTGATCGACCCGTTCAGGTACGCGGCGCGGCGGCTCGACGTCCCCATCGCGGGGTCGGCCGCCTTCGACCCGGAGGCGGAGCGATTCGACGAGCTGGCGGACCGCGTCGCGCGCTCGGGTGCGGACGGGATCGTGCTCGCCGCGGACCCGTTCGTCGGCGGTGACCGGCTGCTGAAGGCCCTGCGCCAGCGGCTCGGAACGCGTGTGACGATCATGGCCGGCTACTTCTGGTCATTCGCTCCCGAGGTCCTGAAGCGCACCGGGTCCGCCGCCCATGGGGTCTACGTGGCCACGTCCGACCTTCCGCGCGCCGAGCTCGACCTCGGCCGCGCCGCCGAGCGCTTCGCCCGGGAGTTCGGCGAGGGCGACAACGGGTACGTGCTCGAGGCGGCGCAGGCGGCGGAGCTCGTCGTCCGGGCGATCGCCCGCTCCGACGGGACGCGGGCGTCAGTGCTCGCGCAGCTCAAGGCGAGCCGGGTGAAGGACGGCCTGCTCGGCAGCTTCCGCTTCGATCGCAACGGCGACGTCACGCCGGCCACTTTGCCGATCCTTCGCTTAACGGGAGCGACCCCGCCGCAGGCCGGTCTGCCCAGCAACTTCCAGGGCGCCGTCGTCGACCGGGTCGTCAAGATCCCGCGGCGGCTGATCCGCTGACGTCGCCGGCGCGCCCCCGCGCAAGCGCGGAGGGTCGGGCCCGTAACCGGCGGTTACCGAGGCTCACCTCGAGTCGCAAGCGGCGCGCATGATCCTGACCACCAAATCCGGCTGTGTTTGGCGGCCGGACGAAAGGAGTCAGGATGCTTCGACCCGATCACATCGTCACCCGTGCCGCGCCGCTCGACGTTTACGTGGGAGGTGCGCGGTGATGCGTCGGATAACAATCTCGGGACTGTTGGCCTCAGCTGCGATCCTGGCCGCGGCCGTTTCCGCTGAGGCGCAGCCTTTGGCGGGCGGCAACTACGTCGGGGGCTACGAGGGCGGCACGGTCAAGCTTGAGGTGTCGGACGACGGGAGGTCGTTGGAGCGGTTCCAGGTGACCACCGCGAAAGGCGACCTGTGTGCGGGCTGGTTCGGTCGGGAGGAGCTCGGCATGCGCCCGATTCCGATCGTGAGCGACCGATTTAGCGCGTGGCCATTCCCGAGCCTGAAAATCGAAGGCTCCTTCGCTGCGCCCAGCACGGCGGAGGGGACCTTCGATCTCGGGATCTACATGGGCCGCCGCCCGCCGCGGACATGCCCTCGCGGATTGACCTCATGGACCGCAGTTGGCGACGCGGACCCGCCGGCGCTGTTGCTGAACACGCCCGCCAGGCAATCGAAACGCACGAAGGCGATCGCGGTCGAAGTATCTTGCCCGGGCGAGCCCTGTGACGTCACGGTCCAGGGCGTCGTGTCGCTCGAGGCTCGGGGCTCGACGAGGCGCTATCGGCTGCTGAGCGGCGGCGTGGGAGACCTCCAGGGAACCGCGACCGTGACGGTGGCAATTCCCCTTCGCGCGTACAAGGTGATCACGGCCCTCGGCAAAGAGGGACGGCTCACCGCCAAGCTCAAGGCCACCGCCGTCGACCCCTTTGGAAACGCCGCTTCGAGCAAGCGAGCAATTCGACTGGTTCCCTGACGAAGCACGCAGTCTCATCCGTGTGGCCCACACGGACGAAGCCACGGAAGCCCGCTCTTTGCAGCGGGCTTCCGTACGTGAGGGCCTGACGCCGCTCCGCCACCTCTTAGGGCCGCGTGACCCATCTGGGGCATGGTACGGTCGGGTCGACCCGGCAGTTGGACGCGTATGGACTTCCGGCTTCTCGGCCCACTGGAAGTTGCCGAGCACGACCGCAAGATGTCCCTCGGAGGGGTCAGGCAGCGCTCAGTCCTGGCCATCCTGCTGCTGCACGTCAACGAGGTTGTCTCGAGCGATCGCCTGATCGACGAGCTATGGGGCGCTTCGGCGCCGGATACTGCCGCCAAGGCGCTCCAGGTGAACGTATCCCGGATCCGGAGGGCGATCGGCCCCGGAAAACTCGTCACTCAGGCGCCTGGCTACCTCCTCCAGCTCGATCGCTCGGAATACGACCTCGGCCGCTTCGAGCAGCTGGTCGCTGAGGCGAGTCGGTCGGCGCCCGAGACTGCAGCTGCGAAGCTGCGCGAGGCGCTCGCCCTCTGGCGTGGGCCGGCTCTCGCGGACCTGGCGTATGAGTCATTCGCACAGCCGGAGATCGCTCGCCTCGAGGAGCTGCGCGTTTCGGTCCTAGGGCAACGGATCGACGCCGACCTCGACGCCGGCCGTCACGCCCAACTCGTGGGCGAACTCGAGGCGCTCGTGGCCCGTCACCCGCTGCGGGAGCGGTTTCGGTACCAGCTGATGCTCGCTCTGTATCGCTCGGCCCGCCAGGCCGAGGCCCTCGACGTCTACCGGGCGACGCGGCGCGAGCTGGCGGACGAGTTCGGCCTGGAGCCGAGCGAGGAGTTGAAACAGTTGGAGCAGGCCATTCTGCGGCAGGACCCGGCGCTGGAGCCGACCGAACAGGCCAAGCACGCGCGGCCGGTGCCCCCATCACCCGAACGCGCTCTGCTGATCACGACCCGGGGTTTGGACCGTCTCGATGACCTGCTCGACCTCGCACGGCCACTTGCATCGTCCCAGCCACCCCGCGAGCTGATCGCCGCCGCCGTCGTGCCCCCGGCCGAGCTCCGGCCGACGACCGCGGTGCTTGGCGATCGTCGCCAGCGGCTGCTGGCCGAAGGGGTTGCGACGCGGACCGCGGCCTTCTCCTCCCCGACACCCGGCGAGGACATCATTCGGCTTGCATCGGAGGAAAACATCGATCTGCTGCTGATGGATGCTGCTGTGCCGCCGCTCGTCGGCGAGGTCGAAGTCGTGCTGGAGCACGCCCCGTGTGACGTGGCGCTCCTGGTCGAGTCCGGCGGTTCGCTGCGTGGTGGACCGATCGTGGTGCCGTTCGGCGCGGCCAATCACGACTGGGCAGCGCTCGAGCTCGGCGCCTGGGTAGCCAGAGCGACCGGCTCTCCACTCCAGTTGATCGGCGCAGCTTCCGACGAGCGGAAGGAGGTCCGCGACGCGAGCAGGCTCCTCGCCGACGCGTCTTTGGTGGTCCAGCACACGGCCGGAGTGGTGGCCGAGCCTCTGCTGGCGAGCCCCGGCCGACGGGGAATCCTGGCTCTCGCCGAGGGCGCCGGCCTGCTGGTGGTGGGGCTGTCCGAGCGCTGGCGGCAGGAGGGGCTCGGCCCTGTGCGCGCGGAGCTTGCGAACGCTCCTCCGGCGCCAACGGTCTTCGCTCGAAAAGGGCCGCGGCCCGGCGGGTTGGCTCCGGCGGAGACCCGCACTCGCTTCAGCTGGTCGCTTACCTGGGAGCACGCGTGATCCGGGCACTCGCGCCGGGCGGGACCTTCGCGGGTTATCGGATAGAGGCGCTGGTCGGGCGCGGCGGGATGGGAGTGGTGTATCGGGCGACTGACCTATCGCTGGAGCGGCCGGTGGCCTTGAAGTTGATCACGCCCGAGCTGGCGCAGGACGCGCGCTTCCGGGCTCGCTTCCTGAGAGAGTCGCGGCTCGCCGCCGCGCTTGATCATCCCAATGTGGTGCCGATCTATGAGGCGGGCGAGCGCGAGGGGCAGCTTTACCTGGCGATGCGCTACGTCTCCGGGACCGATCTCAAGACCACGCTCGAGCGCGAGGGCAGTCTCACGCCTCAGCGCGCGCTTCCCATCCTCGAGCAGATCGCGGGGGCTCTGGACGCGGCCCACCGGCGCGGACTGGTGCACCGAGACGTCAAGCCCGCCAACATGCTGATCGACGAGGACGGGCATGCCTACCTGACCGACTTCGGCATCACCAAGCAGGTCGGTGGCGCCTCGACGGACGCGGGGACCGTGGTGGGGACGCTCGACTATTTGGCGCCCGAACAGATCCGTGGAGAAGCAGTCGACGGGCGCGCGGACTGCTACGCGCTCGGGTGTGTCCTCTACGAGTGCCTCGCCGGCAACCCCCCGTTCCGGCGCGCGACGGAGGGTCAGACGCTCTGGGCGCACATGCAGGAGGGGCCACCGCCGCTTTCCAGTGAGCCCGCGCTTGACCCGGTGCTGGGTAGAGCGCTCGCGAAGGAGCCCGATGAGCGCTATGGGAGCTGCATCGAGCTGATCCGGGCGGCGCGCCGGCCCGCCCAGGAAGCCGCGAGGGACCTCCCCCAAGGGCGCCGGCGCACGAGTCTGCTGCCACGGCCCGCACTCGAGCCACCCGGCTGGCTGGCGCGCCGATCCGTGACCCTGGCCATCGTCCTCCTCGTCGGGGGTGCGGCTCTGGCGGCGGGGCTGATCCTGATTGTCGGAGAACGGAGCTCTCCGACGGACCTTCGTGTTCCGGCGAACGCGGTGGCGAGGATCGATTCTGGAACCAATCGCATCACTGGCGCGACTCCGGTCGGAAGCGGGCCCACGCGGATCGACGCCGGTGCGGGGGGTGTGTGGGTCGCGAACTTCGACGACCGGACGCTATCCAGACTCGATCCTGCCAGCGGCGAGGAGGTGAGGACGATCTCGACCGAGGGCGCCCCGACAGGGCTCGCGGTTGGAGCGGGGGCCATCTGGGTTGCGCACGAGTTCGACGAAACGTTGTCACGGGTCGATCCGGGACAGAACGAGGTCACCGCGAACATTGCGCTCGGCAACGGCGTGACTGACGTTGCGGCTGGAGCGGGGGCGGTCTGGGTCGTCAACGGTCTCGACGGTACGGTGGGCCGGATCGAGCCGGGTACAAACGAGGTCGTCGAGACGTTCGAGATCGGCGGCAATCCGGAAAGCCTGGCGGTAGGAGCGGGGGCGGTGTGGGTCGCAAGTGGCCGGACGATCCTGAGGCTCAATCCGGCGAGCGGAGCGGTGACCACGATCGCGCTCCGGTCCGACGCCACCCAGGTCGCGGTCGGGGGGGCAGCTGTCTGGATTTCGAACGGACCGAGTGACTCGGTCACCAAGGTCGACGTTGAGACCGGTACCGCGTCGCGCGCCATCGCGGTCGGAGACGATCCGACGGGCATCGCGGTGGGCGCGGGAGGCGTATGGGTGGCGAACCGCCTTGATGGCACGGTATCCCGGATCGATCCCTCTACCAGCGCGCTCGTCGAGACGATCGAGATCGGCTCCGCCGTGGAGGACGTGACGGTCGACCGAGACACCGTCTGGGTGACCGCGCCCTCGGACTGAATCCCTCGTTTCCGGAAGGAACTCAGTCGCTCCTCGGAGCAATCGCGACCTGGTCGAGGGACGCCTGGGCCGTGAACTGGTCGATCGAGAAGTCTGCTACACGATCGGACACGACGTACGTATGGGCATGGAGGGCGTACGGGACCCAGGGGACGACCTTCTCCATCAGGTACTGATCCAGCTGCGCCCAGCACTCGACCTGCGCTCGGCCGACCAGTGGCAGGCAGCGCTCGATTCTGGCGTCGACGTTCGGGACCGACCGCGCGGAATAGCCCCAATTTTCGAGCTGCGCCTTGGTGGCCCCGATCATTGAGACGTTCGACCCCTTCAGCTCAGGACGGGCGAACCGCGGGACGAAGTAGCTGGAGCCGTTCGGATACTCCCCTCCCCAGAGATCGCCAATGGTCCCCGCCGTTTGCGTCTTAGGGACCGTTGCGGTCTGGTACGCGACGTAGTCCTCCTCCACGTGCACATCCAGGGTGATCCCGATCTGCTCCAGGTCATCCCGAACGCGCGCGGCCATCCTGGGTAGCGCAACCTCGTTCCACGTGACGAAGCGAACGCGCTTGCAGGCTGGGTCATCGCAGATGCCGTCCCGATCTTGGTCGTAGCCCGAGCGGGCCATCTCGCCTCTTGCCCGGGCCACCAATCCCTTGTCGCCCGGCGTCCGGTAGGGGTCGTAGTCGACGAGCAGATTCTCCGTAATGGCGTCTATCGAGAGGTGACCGGTGGGAGTACCCCACGCGTAGCCCCACCAGAAGGGGCGGGCGTTCAACAGCCGGCGAAGCCCAGCCTTGTTGATCGCCAAGCTCACCGCCTTGCGCACGTGAATATCGTCGAAGGGCCTGACCGCGGTGTTCATCGGGATGGCGAACACCCAGTCGCAGGGCACGGTGATCGTGCGCTCGCTCAGCTCCGGATCGCGCTCGTAGCGCGCGACCTGGTCCACCGGCGCATTGGCGTCGAACACGAGGTCGAGCTCGCCTCTGTCCACCTTCCGGGAGTCCTCCTCCACATTCCCCGCCATCGGGAGCTCGATCCGGTCGGCGTAGGCAGGCCGAAGATCGTCGGCCGCCGGATCCCAGGAAGGGTTGCGGACGAGCGTCAAGGACTTGCCCCTCACGTAGCCGGATGCCGGCAGCCGTTGGGTCGGCGGGGCAGTGAAGTCGACCTTCTCGGAGCCTTCGAGCATGTAAGGGCCGGTCGACACCAGAAAGCGGCCATAGCCGTCGTCATGCCCGGCGGCCACGCCGAGGCGGGTAGCCGGGTTCCTCGGATGGGGTGGGATCGGCGCAGTCGCCGCAAGGGTGAAGCGGTAGCCGAGGTCGCCCGTCGGCCGAGTCAGGTGGACGAGGAGGGTGCGATCGTCAGGCGCCTCGAGCCCCGAGATCGTGTCAGCTTGTCCGTCCGCGAACTCCTTGGCGCCGGCGATCACGTCCAGGTAGTAGTGGCTGTAGACACCGAGCTCGGTCCCGATCCGCTTCGCTACGGACTTCGGCGAGGGTCTGAGCGTGCGCTCAAGCGCCCGGATGAAGTCGGCGGCGGTGACCTCCGTGGCCGCGAGCGGAGGCGCGTAGCGGATCCCTTCCTTGAGGCGAAAGGTCCAGGTGAGCCCGTCGGGCGACACATCGGGCATCTCCGCCGCGAGGTCCGGACGGGGCTCGATCCCTCCCTCCGACGTCGTGCGGCCGTTGTAGGAAAGGAGCGTACGCAAGAGACAGCAGCGAAAAAGCTCCCAGCTGCTGGCGTCGTTCAGACGTTGCGGATCGAGGAAGTAATCGAAGGACGACGGCAGCTTGACCGGGTAGACGTAGAGGTCGATATCAGGACTAGCGGCCCGGAGGGTGCCGCCCCGCTCGTACTCAAGCGTGGCCTGTTGCTGCCTCTGCTCCGGCTCGACCGGCTCTTCGCTCTCTCCTAGACAGCCAGCAAGCGTGGCGACCAGCACGAGCAGAGCAGCCGCTCGGCCCATCGGGACCACGCCTCCAATTATCCGCCTACGCCGCCGGGATTGCCAGGCGCGCCGCGCAGAGCTGTTACCTGTCGTTACCGACAGCCGCACCGCCGCATTACCGCCGCTCGGAAAGCTGATGCGACCGAGGCCGCACAAGGTGGCCGGAAGGAGGCGACATGCTTGGACGTAGCGGCAGCATTACCACCGCGGTGCTCCTGGCCGGCTTGGCGGTGCCGGCTACCGCAGCCGGCGCGGAGCAGGGCCAACGTTCGGCCAGCGCCAGCGACGGGGGGCAGCGTGGCACCTCGGCAGAGATCGACGGCGCACGCCGTCCGCTGAGCAACTATCACCCGCCCGGCGTCTCTACGGGTAGAGCACGCAACCTGCCGCCGGCACAGCGTGCTGCGCCAATCGAGGTCCGCGTGTCGGAAGGTTTCGACTGGGGCGACGCCGGCGTTGGCGCGGCCGGAATGCTGGTCCTGCTCAGCATCATCGCCGGCTCGACGCTGCTCGTGATCAGCCTGAGGCGGCGGCGCGCCTCAACGGTCCTGACCCGCTGAACAGCTTCCGAGCGCCTCAGGTGCGGCGCCGCCGCCGCGAGCGCAGGCCGTTGCGGCGCAGCTGCTTCATCCGGTCGACGTCGACCTTCGCCACCGCCTTGCCCTCCACGCCGGGGCCCTCGAACAGCACCGGCAGTTTCTCGAAGCGCGGCTCGGACAGGAACGCGGCGCAGCCGCGCGCGCCGATCTCGCCGTCGCCGGGCGGAGCATGGCGGTCGCGGTTCGAGCCGAGCGGGGTCTGCGAGTCGTTCATGTGCAGGCAGCGCAGGCGCCGCTTGCCGACCTGCTTGAGGCCGGCGTCGAGCACGCCGTCCAGCTTGTCGGCGGTGCTGATGTCGAAGCCGCTCGCGAACATGTGGGCCGAGTCGAGGCAGATCCCGATTCGCTTGTCGCCACCGGCGAGATCGACGAGCTCGCGCAGCTCCTCGAATGAGCGGCCGATCGTGTTGCCGGCGCCGGCGGTGTTCTCGAGCAGCAGGCGGCAGTGCTCCGACTCGCCGAGGGCGTGCCGGACCATCTCGCCCACGCGCGGGAGGGCCTCGTCGGGCGGCTCGCCGACGCTCGAGCCGGGGTGCACGACGACGCCGTCGGCCCTGATCTCGTCGCCCATCCGCAGCGCGTGTATGAGCGAGGTCGCCGACTTCTTGCGCATCCCCCGGTCCTTCGTGGCCGGGTTGATCAGGTAGACCGCGTGGATAGTCACCGACTTGATCGGGCCGCCCTTCATCAAGGAGAGAAACTCCGCGACGTCGTCCTCCTTCCAGCGCGTCGGGCGCCACTGGCGCGGCGACTGGTTGAAAACCTGAATCGCGTCACAGCCGCGCTCCACGCCGCGCTGATGCGCCTGCACCAGCCCGCCTGCCGTGGAAACATGGGCGCCGATGAGCATGAGAGTGAGATTCGCACCCAGCCCGACGGGCGTGCTCCACATCGGCGGCGCGAGGACGGCACTGTACAACTGGCTTCTGGCACGCGGATCGGGCGGGACCTTCGTGCTCCGCATCGAGGACACCGACCGCGAGCGCTCCACGCCCGAGAACGTCGAGCAGATCCTCGATGGGCTGCGTTGGCTCGAGCTCGACTGGGACGAGGGGCCGATCTCGCAGGCGGAGCGCCGGCCCGAGCACACCGGCGCCATCCAGCACCTGCTCGACTCCGCGGCCGCCTACGAGGACGAGGGTGCGATTCGGCTGCGGGTGCCGGACGAGGGCGAGACCGTGGTGCACGACGTGATCCGCGGAGACATCACCTTTCCGCACTCTGCGATCGACGACTTCGTGATCCGGCGCTCCGACGGCAGCCCGCTCTACAACCTCGCCGTCGCGGTCGACGACCGCGACATGGGGATCACGCACGTGGTGCGCGGCGACGACCACATATCCAACACGCCTCGCCAGGTGATGATCCTGCGCGCCCTCGGCGCGGAACCGCCGCTCTACGCCCACCTGCCGCTGCTGCACGGCCCCGACGGCAAGAAGCTCTCCAAGCGGCACGGCGCGGCTTCTGTGCAGGAGCTTCGCGACGCGGGCTACCTCCCGGAGGCGGTGCGCAACTACGTCTCCCTTCTCGGTTGGGGCTACGACGAGTCGACCACCTTCATGACGACCCCCGAACTGGTCGAGCGCTTCGACCTCGCGCGGGTGTCGAAGAACCCGGCCGTGTTCGACGAACAGAAGCTGCGCTGGATGAACGGCCGCTACCTCCGCGAGCTGGATCCCGAGGACCTGCGCGCGCGACTCGAGGCGCTGAGCGGCCGCACGGTCCCGCCCGAGGCCGTGGCGATCAGCCAGGAGAAGATGCAGACGCTGTCCGACTTCTGGCCGCTGGCCGGCTTCCTGGTGGAGCGCCCGGCGGGCTACGACGAGAAGGGCTGGACCAAGGTGATGTCGGACGGCGCGCCCGAGCGCTTACGCGCCGCCCGGGCTGCGCTCGAGGAGGCCGGCGAGCCGTTCGACACCGATGAGGTCGAGCGCGCGCTGCGCAGTGTGGTGGAGCGTCTCGAGGTCAAGCCGAAGGACGTCTTCCAGCCGATCCGGATGGCGATCACGGGCACGACGGTGTCGCCGGGGATCTTCGAGTCAGTCGCGGCCCTGGGCCGGGAGGAGACACTCGCGCGCATCGACGCCGCGCTCGGTCGCGCAGACGTCGCGGCGAGTTAGAGATCCACTCTCAATGTTTGGGGCTGCCGTGCCGATAGCGGTGTTGACGCAGTCCGAATCCCCATGGAAGCAGCTCTCTCACATCCCGCCGGCCGGGAACAGGCCCCGCCGCGCCACAACGAAGGCCACGGTCGCCGCCTTACTGCGGCGTTCGAGGCGCTCGAGGTATTCCCGGCGCTGGCGGAGTCCCGCAACCGCGTCCTGCGCGTGGTGCGCGAGGACCGCGCGTCCGTCGGCGAGGTCGTTGCGGCGGTCGAGTCCGATGTAGCGCTCGTCATCACCGTGCTGCGGATCGCCAACCGGAACGCGCAGCGCAAGAAGGGCAAGATCGCGAGCATCCCATCTGCCGTCGAGATCCTCTCGCCGGAGGGTGTCGAGACGCTCGCCGCGCGCACGGCCACCTTCGACTTCTTCCAGCGCACCCCCGGTTGGGACCTGATGCCGGAGCGCTTCCGGCTCCACGCCGTGGCCACGCAGGCAGCGGCCGATCGCCTGGCGCGCGAGCTCGAGTGCGAGGACCGCGACGAGCTGCTCTGCTCGGCGCTCCTCCATGACATCGGCAAGCTCGTGCTGACCCACGCCTATCCGAACTACCCCGGCGGGGTGCACCTGAAGGCGCGCACGCCTGAGGAGCGAATCCACTGCGAGCGCCTCGAGCTCGGCGTGGACCACGCTCTTGTGGGCGGCGTGCTGGCGCGCCGCTGGGCGCTGCCGGACCGGCTCGCCACGACGATCGAGCGCCACCACGCCGACGACGCACTGGGCGAGGCCGCGATCGTGCGCCTCGCGGACATGCTGGCGCACTACGGCCACGGGCAACCCGTGAACCCCAAGCACCTCTTGCAGGCGGCGCGCGCCGTCGGCCTGTCGATCGAGCAGCTCCGCGCAGTGATGTACGAGCTGCCGCAGGGCGCCGGCGCGGTCAAGCGCAACGTCGATCCCTGCCCGCTCTCGACCCGCGAGGTCGAGGTGCTGCGGTGCCTCGCGGAGGGCAAGGTCTACAAGCAGATCGCCCACGAGCTCGAGCTCTCCACGAGCACGGTGCGCACGCACCTGCACAACACTTACGCGAAGCTCGGCGCCGTGGACCGCGCCCAGGCGGTCCTGATCGCCACCGAGCGCGGCTGGATCTAGAAGATTCGGACCCGGCGCTTCTCGGACGTGCTGTTGCCGGCTGCGTCGGCGGCGGTGATCGTGAGCGCGGCCCGCGCGTGCCGGCCGCGCCGCTTATGGCGCCCGAGGGCGGCGCGCAGCCTCCGGCCGAAGTGCAGCGTGAGCCGTTCGGTTGTCCCCGCTGCCAGGTTGCGCGGATGAGTTCACCCGGTAAATGCGCGCCGCTCCGGGCAGTGAGATGCGCGCTTCGGCCGACACGGCGCAGCTCTCGGCCGGGCATGTCACGGCGACCGACACGCCGCGCAGCCGCGCGAGCACACGCGCGCGGTGGAGGCTGGCCGCCGGCGCGACGACGTCCGGGGGCGGGATCGGAGGCGGTGGCGCCCCTCCGTCCGGAATACAGCCCGCGCCGATCAGGGCACGGGCCTCGTCGAGTCGCAGCTGATAGCGGCCGCGAAACTCCTCCGCGGGCCGCTCGATGTCGGCGATCCACTCGCCCCAACGTGCCTCGGTCCCGCCGTAGGCGGGATCCGCGGGGAGCCTCGCGGCCTTGATTGCGAGCGCCTGATCGATGAACCACTTGAGCTGGAGCGGCGGGTTGGTTGGAAAGCCGGCGTACTCGCCGTTGTCCCAGATGCTGGTTCGCATCGCAAAGAAACCGGCGCTGTCCCGATCGCCCAACCTGAGGTTCTTGATCCCGGACTCGACCAGCGCCGCCATCACGGGCAGCTCGCCCGGCACGCCGCGGACCGTAGCCCCGTAGGCCATCCAGACCGCGAGGGTCTGCTGCGGAGCGTCGTCGCCGGGATAGGTGACGCAGTCGGCCGCGCCGGCCGGGGGCGGAGCGGCGAGCGTCGCGGCAACGATTGCGACCAGAAGTGCGCGCCGCACGATCGTCCCACTATCTCACCCCTGCCGGCGGGCGGCGAAGGGGCACCCTCACGAGCACCCTGGTTCCGCGGTCCGAGCTCGCGATGTCGAGAAGGCCGTCGAGCAGCTCGGCGCGCTCGCGCATGCTCGCAAGCCCGAGGTGGCCGGGCTCGGTCGAGTTGAGGGGATCGCTCGTCGCAAAGCCGCGGCCGTTATCGGTCACCCGCAGCTCGATGTGCTTGTCGGTCCGGCGCAGGTTGATCGATACGGCATCGGCGTGGGCATGCCGGCCGGCATTGACCACGGCCTCCTGCACGATCCGGAAGAGGTCGCCCGCCATCTCGGAGGGCAGCTCGAGGCGCTCGATCGTTGCCATCACCTCGAAGTCGTAACGTCGCCGCCAGACCGGTATGCAGTTCTCGACGGCCTGGTCGAAGCCGAGCTCCTGGAACGCATATGGGCCCAGGTCCACGATCTCGTCTCGGAGCGCTGCGATGTTGCGGGTCGCGAGCTCGCGCGCCTCTTCGATCAGCTGGACCGTCTCCTCACTGCGCCCGCGGCCGGCGGCCTGCCCGGCCGCCGACAGGATCATGTCGAGCCCGATCAGCTCCTGCACCGGGCCGTCGTGGATCGCCTCCGCCACGCGGCGCCGTACCTGGGTCTCGGCCTGGATCGTCCGGCGGGAGAGCCCGCGCGCCCGCAGGCGCGAGGCAGACTCCGCGGTTCGAAGCGACCCGACGACGACCGCGGTTGCGAGCGCCGTTATCACGAACACGGTCTCGTAGAAGCCGAACACGTCGCTCTCGACGGGCTCATCACCGCGGATCTGAGTGGCGGCCACCAGCGCGGCCGAGCCCAGCGCCGCGATCATGATGCCGCGTCGCTCGCCTTGGAAATGCGCGTGCGAGGCGACGAGGAAGAGGGCCGCCACCCGCACGGCCTCAACCGTGACCGGCGCCACCACCTCGAGCAGCACGAGCAGCGTGAAGTCCACCAGCGGCACGAGCGGACTGAGGGCCGCCTCCGGGTCCCGGTGCACCAGGAACAGCACGAGCAGCGTCCAGGGCACCGCCAGGCAGCCGACCACGAGCGCGGCGTTGGTGCCGTCGGGGAGCCCGAACACCAGGATCGCCCCGAGCGCCAGCACGGTACCCACGGCGCGCGTGACCGCAAACACGAGCACCGGCCCCTCGGACTCGATCGGCAGCCGGCGCAGCATCAGGCGGGCGCTCCGCGCCGCAGCCCGGAGCGCAGGAGGAGCGCCATAAGTCCGGCGCCGGCGGTGTCGATGAGCCAGTCGACCGGCGTTCCGTGACGGCCCTCGACGAAGGACTGATGGAGCTCGTCCGTCGCCGCATAGCCGGTCGTGATGGCGAACGCGAGCAGGGCGGCGCGCCGCGGGCCGAGCCCATGCTCGAAGGCGCGCCACCAGAGCAGGCACAGCACGGCGTACTCGGCGAAGTGGACGAGCTTGCGACTGACAAGCTCGAGCGGGCCGAGGCCGAGCTCGAGGCTTGGCTGAGCCGAGAAGTAGAAGATCGCCGCCATCAATGCGAGCGGCGGGAGCCAGAGGTCGAGGCGCCGGAACGGCGGCATATGCATACCGTAAAGTCACACGCCTTGCTGGTGATAACCACGAAATCGCCCTATGCCGTGCGCGCACTCACCGAGCTGGCCCGGCGCGGCGGCTCCGCGCCTGTGCCCATCGGCGAGATAGCGCGGGCACGCGACATACCGGTCCAGTTCCTCGAGGGCCTGTTCGCGACGCTGCGCCGCTCGGGCATCCTGCAGTCCCAGCGCGGCGTCAAGGGCGGCTACTCCTTCGCGCGGCCGCCGGAGGACGTGACGGTGCTCGAGGTGGTCGAGTTGCTGGAGGGCGAGCTCGGCACGGATGCGGCCGCTTCCGGCCCGATCTGGACCGAGGCGGTCGACGCCGTCAAGAACGTGCTCAGCTCGGCAACGATCGCAGCGGTGGCCGAGCGCGAAGCGCAGTCGGCGGCTGCGCCGATGTACTACATCTGAGCGGCTTCACGGAACCGCTCCGCTCCGTAACGCCCGCGTAACGGCTCCTCGTACGGTCGGTTCTTCAACTCTCTCGATCGACCGAGCAAGCGGGGAGATATGAGCAGAACATCGAGAGTTGTAGGGCTGACACGAGCCGTAGTCGTCGCTTCTGCAGTGATCACAGTCCTGGTGGGGTCGTCGCCGAATGCCGTTGCTGCGCCGACGCCTGTGACGATCGACGACCGAACCCCGTCTCTGACCGAGACCGACGGCGGTGGGTGGACCGTCGAGCTCGGCTTTACAAACCTCACCAACGCTCCGATCGAGCTTCTCGCGCAACCTAGAGACGACGACCCGGGCTGCGAGCCGAAGCCCTTGCCGGACCTGCCGGGGGCAGAGCACACCGACGTGACGGTCGAACTCCCGGATGGATGCGACGTCCCAGCAGACGGGGTTGATCTGGAGCTTGTTGCCAGTCCAGCTGATGGTGGGCCAGTGGCCTTTCCAGTAACCGCCGCGCCGAAGCCCGATGCGACCGACCCGGACTGGGATCACCTCCTGTTTTTCCCCATTTCGCTAATCCCGGCGTTCGTGGTCCTTGGCGTTGCGGCGTACCTCACACTGCGGCCCCCGACGACGGAGGAGGGGCGCCATTCCATGTTCAAGGGCCTGCCATCCCTCAAGACGGCGTGGGGGGCTGACGAGAGTTGGGCGAGCAATGTGACCGTCATCGGTGGTCTCTTGAGCGCCCTCTTGGTCTCGTCCGACGTCCCGGAGACCGTCTTCGGCGAGGACGCCGACCCTTCCGTCGCTTTGGCGCTCATCGGAACAGCGGTCGCGGCGGCATTGGCTGGTGCCGCCGCCCTGATAGCCGTCGCCCTACGGGCCAAGGGCGAAGGCGACCAGGCCGCAGAACATCTATACACGCCATTTGGGCTCGTCCTGGCTGGCGCCGTCACCGTCGCCGCCGCCGGCGGCGAGCTGTGGGTGGTTTCAAGTGCGCTTCAAGCGCTCGACCTCGGCTGGTTCGATAGCTGGCTCGGCCCCGCCACCTGGGTGATGGAGGGATTGCTGCTGGTGTACGCGGTCAGATCGCTGCAGGCATCCATTCAAAGCGGCCTGGTCCAGCCGCCCGAGCCGGACGCGGGCGCGGGCGCGGCCCAAGTGCCGATTCAATCCGTGCGCCCCGCCGCTCTCCTTTGAGTGGCGGGCTCCATGTACTACATCTGAGCGACGAACCGTCCCGTGGAGGGTTATCGCCCGCAAACGCGGGTAATCGATGCGTGAGGGATTGTCCTCGATCGGAGAGGGGACCACGGATGGCCGGCAACAGCAAGGCGGCGTCGCGAACAAAGCAGAGCGGGAGCAGGTCGTCGCGTAGCGGGTCGTCACGTCCGTCGGGAGGCGCGTCGCGCACGAAGTCCGCGGCTGCCACCCGCAGTCGCAGCACCGCCGCGCGCGCGCAGTCCGCGAAGCGGAGCGCACAGAGCCGGAGCAACGCAATCGGGAGCGACGAGAGCCGCAGCAACGGTGTTGTCGGGACGATCAAGGAAGCCGCTCTGAAGGCGAAGGGTCCGGCAGTCGCGGTTGGCGCGACAGCCGTCGGCGTGGCCGGCGGGATGGTTCTCCGCGACCGGATGCGCCGCAAGACGGTCCTGGGGATCCCGCTCCCGCGGTCGGGTGTTATGCCGTCCGACCGCGACGTGAGATCCGTCGCCAAGAGCCTCGGCAAGGCGAGCAAGCAGTTCGGCCAAGCGACGAAGAGCGTCTCGAAGGACATGGAGCGCGTCGGCGACCAGGCCGAGCGCTTCGGCAAGTTTCTGGATTAGCACCGCGCGGTTCCCGTTCACCGGCGAGGCGACGGGTACCCTCGTCGCGGATGACCGTCTCGCCTCCCACCCGGACCATCCCGGACAACCTGGCGGACATCGTCGGTAACACGCCGATGGTGCGGCTGACTCGGGTGGCTCCCGACTGCGACGCGGAGCTGGTCGCCAAGCTCGAGGCCTATAACCCCGGTGGCAGCGTCAAGGACCGGATCGGCGTGTCGATGATCGACGCCGCCGAGGCCGAGGGCCGGATCGAGCCGGGCCGCAACACGATCGTGGAGTCGACGTCCGGCAACACGGGCCTGGCGCTCGCGTTCGTTTGCGCCGCCAAGGGCTACGACCTCGTGATCACGATGCCCCAGGGCATGAGCCGCGAGCGCGAGAGACTGCTGCGCCTGTACGGCGCCGAGGTGGTCCTCGTGGAGTCGATGGGCGGCATGAACGAGGCGGTCGAGGAGGCGCGGCGCATCTGCCGCGAGCGCGGCAACTGCTATGTCCCGAACCAGTTCTCGAACCCCGCGAACCCCGAGATCCACAGGCGGACGACAGCCGAGGAGATCTGGCGGGACCTGGAGGGCAGGGTTGACGTCCTTGTTGCCGGGGTCGGCACCGGCGGCACGATCACGGGTTGCGGGGAGCGCTTGAGGGAGCGCAATCCCGACCTGTACGTGGTGGCCGTCGAGCCGAGGACCTCGGCGGTGCTGTCCGGCGCCGACCCGGGCCCGCACAAGATCCAGGGGATCGGCCCGGGCTTCGTGCCCGGGGTGCTCAACACCGAGGTGTACGACGAGATCGTGCCCGTGGACGACGAGGACGCGCTCGACGTCGCGCGCCTCTGCGCCCGTCGTGAAGGGGTGCTCGCCGGGATCTCCGGCGGCGCTGCACTCTGGGCGGCGATCCAGGTGGGCTCGCGGCCGGAGATGCGGGGCAAGCGAGTGGCGGTGATCATTCCCGACTCCGGCGAGCGCTACGTGAGCACGCCGTTCTTCGCCCCGTGATCGGCGTGGGGACATTTCGCCGGGTGACCCGCGAGCTCCGGGAGGACCTGACGGCCGCACAGGAGCGCGACCCTGCCGCGCGTAGCGTGGGCAGGGTGGAGACGCTCCTCACCTACGGCGGTGTCCAGGCTCTGCTCTCGCACCGGATCACACACGCGATGCACCAGGCGGGAGTCCCGCTTGCGCCACGGGTGCTGGCGAACGTCACCAGAGTGCTTACCGGCATCGAGATCCATCCGGCGGCCAAGATCGGCCGCGGCCTCTTCATCGACCACGGCTCCGGCGTCGTGATAGGCGAGACGGCCGAGGTGGGCGACGACGTGACGATGTACCAGGGCGTCACGCTGGGCGGGACCGGGTTCGCGCGCGGCAAGCGCCACCCCACCGTGGGCGACGAGGTGATGATCGGCGCCGGCTCGAAGCTGCTCGGCCCCATCGAGGTGGGCGAACGGTCGAAGATCGGCGCGAACTCGGTGGTGATCCACGACGTGCCCCCGAACTCGACCGTGGTCGGCAATCCCGGCCACCCGGTGCGCGTGGACGGCAAGAAGCCCTCCGGCCCCGACGCCGACTGGATCCACCTGCCCGACCCGGTCGCCGACGCGATCCGTGGGCTCGCCAACCGTCTGACCGAGGTCGAGGAGCTGCTCGCGGACCTGACCGGCCGCAAGCCGGAGAGCGCCGAGGTGAAGCCGCTGAAGAGCCGCCGCGGCCCGGACAGCGCCGGCGGCTGAGCGCCTCTTTTCGCAGAGGCGTCACTCACTTCACCCGGCCGTTACACGTAACCGGCCACGATTGCCGGGTGCCTCGGTTTCATAGGCATAGAGCCGATAAACCCGAGGCAGCGGGTGGCGCGGGGGTCGTGGATCGGCTGGCAGCGGGGGTCGTGGATCGGCTGGCAGCGAGGGTGGTGGATCGACTCGCGGCCGGGATCGCGGCGAGTCAATGGGGGGTGATAACGGCGCAGCAACTGCTCGCCTGCGGGATGAGCCGCGACATGATCTCCACGCGCGTGGCGGCAGGCCGGCTGCGGCGGCTGCATCGGGGCGTCTACGCCTGGGGGCACGACCGGCTGCGCCCCGAGGGCATCCTCATCGCTGCCGTTCTCGCCGCCGGCCCGGGTGCAGTCCTGAGTCACCGCTCGGCCGCGGCACACTGGGCTCTACTCGAGACGGCCCGCGCGGCTGTCGACGTGACAGTGGAGGCGAAGGGCGGCCGCGCCGGCCGGCGCGGCATCGACCTTCACGTGGTGCGACTGCTCGATCCTCGCGACGCGACAATCCGGGACGGCGTCCCGACCACCACCCCCGCGCGCACGATCGTGGATCTGGCTGCAAGTGGGCCGGCGCGGCAGGCCGAGCGGGCCCTCGAGCAGGCCTACGTCCAGCGGCTCCTCGCCCCGGGCGCCCTCGAGGACGCCCTGAGCCGGGCGAACGGACGGCCGACGGCTGTGCTGCGCGGGCTGATCGCCGCGCAGCGCCCCAGCACGATCACTCGCAGCGACCTCGAGGAGGCATTCCTCGCCATCGTCCGTCGCGTCGGGCTGCCCGACCCCGAGGTCAACGAGCCGCTCCATGGCTATGAGCCGGACCTTTCTCTGGCGCAACAAGCGGCTGGTCATAGAGACCGACGGCTACGGGACGCACAGCACGAGGCGCTCCTTCGAACACGATCGCAAGCGCGACGTCGAGCTGGAGCTGCACGGATACAACGTGCGGCGCTTCACCCATGACCGGGTGATGTACGAACCGGAGGAGACAGGACGGCTACTGCGTCTGCTCTACGACGCTCAGTAGTAGACAGTCCGCATCGTGTACGGGCGGGCGTCCGCTAGCGTCGTTCGCGTTGAACACGACCGACGCGGAGCCACGGGCACGCCTCGTAAAGCGGATCGTCCGCCTGTTTCGGCCGTACCGGGGCCGTACGGCGCTGATCCTCGTCTCCATCCTCGTCACGTCGGGGTTGGGAATCGTCAATCCCCTTCTCATCCAGGTGGTGTTCGACGACGCACTGTTCGTCGAGGGCGGTCCGGACCTCGGCCTCCTCTACCCGCTCGTCGGCGTGATGATCGCGATCCCGATCGTGACCGGCGTACTGGGGGTTGGCCAGACCTACCTGACCAACTTCGTCGGCAACCGGGTGATGCAGGACCTGCGCGACCGGCTGTACGCGCATCTCCAGTCGATGCCGCTGGCGTTCTTCACCGGCACCAGGACCGGGGAGATCCAGTCGCGGCTGGCGAACGACGTGGGCGGCGTCCAGACGGTCGTCACGAGCACGGCGTCCTCCATCCTCTCGAACGTCGTGACAGTGTCGAGCAGCCTGGTCGCGATGGTCGTCCTCTCGTGGCAGCTGACCGTCGTCTCGCTGATCCTCGTGCCGCTGTTCGTCTTCCTGACCTGGCGGGTCGGGCGCGTGCGGCGCGCGGTCACCGCCGAGACCCAGGAGTCGATGGCGGAGATGAGCGCGATCACGCAGGAGACGCTTTCGGTGTCGGGCATCCTGCTGTCCAAGGTCTTCGAGCGGCGCGCCGACGAGATCGAGCGCTACCGGCGTGCGAACGAGCGGCTGGCCGGGCTGCAGGTTCGTCAGCAGATGACGGGCCAGGGCTTCTTCGCCCTCGTCCAGGCGTTCTTCGGCATCACCCCGGCGATCATCTATCTCGTCGCGGGGCTCACCCTCGACAGCGGCAGCGGCCCGGCGATCAGCGCCGGCACGATCGTGGCGTTCACGACACTCCAGACGCGGCTCTTCTTCCCGATCATCCAGCTGCTCAGGGTGTCGGTGGAGATCCAGTCGTCGCTCGCTCTCTTCGAGCGCGTCTTCGAGTACCTCGACCTGGAGCCGGAGATCGTCGACGCCCCCGACGCGGTCGAGCCTGATCCCAGGTTCGTGCGAGGCGAGGTCGCCCTTCGCGACGTCACGTTCGAGTATCCCGCCGCGGACGACGGCCGACCCAGCAGCGACGGGAGCGGGCGCCGACGCGCGCTCGACCACCTCTCGCTCGCGATCGAGCCCGGCCAGCTGGCGGCGCTCGTCGGCCCGAGCGGCGCCGGCAAGACAACCGTCTCCTACCTCATCCCGCGGCTCTATGACCCGAGCTCCGGCACAGTCGAGATCGACGGCACGGATGTGCGCAAGATCCGGCTCGCCTCGCTCGCGGAGATCGTGGGGGTCGTGACCCAGGAGACCTACCTCTTTCACGCGAGCGTGCGCGCCAACCTCCTCTACGCGAGGCCCGACGCCTCCGAGGATGAGCTGGAGGCGGCGGCGCGGGCGGCACTGATCCACGACCGCATCGTCGAGCTCGACGACGGCTACGACACCCTGGTCGGGGAGCGCGGCTATCGCCTGTCGGGAGGGGAGAAGCAGCGCATCGCAATCGCCCGGGTGATCCTCAAGGACCCGCGCGTGCTCATCCTCGACGAAGCCACGTCGGCGCTCGATACTACGAGCGAGCGTCTCGTGCAGGCCGCCCTCGAGCCGCTGATGGAGGGCAGGACGACGCTCGCGATCGCGCACCGCCTGTCGACGATCTTCGCCGCCGACGTGATCTTCGTGCTCGATCGCGGACAGCTCATCGAGCAAGGCACCCATGCCGAGCTGCTGGCTCAGGGCGGCGTGTATGCGCGGCTGTACCACGAGCAGTTCCAGGACGGCCTGGTCGAGGCATCCTGTGCGGACGGGGTCGTGCTCGCGAACGGCGGCGTGGTCCACACCGGCGCCGCCGCTTAGTAGAAGACCGTCCGGGTCCGATGCCGCGGGATCGCCTTGTACTCGGGCGCCTGCCCGCGGTTCCAAAGCCACATGTCGAGCACGCGCGGCGCGACGCCGAGCCGCTCGGCGATCAGCTCACAGGCGTGCACGGCGCAGGCGCGGATCTCGCGCTCCTCCCGCCCCGGCGGCAGCAGCTCACCGGCGTCGATCCGCGCTGCCAGGGACGCCTCGTAGCGGAGCACCCCATCCACGCGCAGCACGTGCGGCACGAGGTTGTCGGCGAAGATCGTCAGCCGGTCGAGATCGGAGAAGGAGGCCACGCCCGCCAGCGCAAGGTCGTTGGGCGCGATCTGCGCCCGCTTCCAGAACCCGGCGTCGGCAAAGAAGGGCATGGAAGCGAGCTCCGAAGCCAACCGCTCCGCCGAGCCCGAAGCCTCAGTCACCAGCTGCAGTGCGCTCCGCTCTTCCAGGAAGTCGCCGAGGGAACGCAGCGCGGTCGCGTACAACCCCATGAGCTCGTGCGCGGGATCCTGCCCGAGCACGGCGGCGATCTCGGGGGCGGTCAATCGGCGCAGGTCCGCGTTCGACCAGCGCTCGCCCGCCCGATAGAAGTCCGCGAGCGACCAGGCCACCGTGAAGTACCCCGAGCAGCCCGGCCGCTTACGAAGCGTCGGGAACCACCCGGAGCCGAAATTGATCGCGTCGAGCGTGAGCATGTACGCCGCCACGTCGTCGGGCGTCCCCTCGAGGAAGTGCCGTTCGGGGTCGAGCTCAGGCGGGGCGGAGGGCTCAACCGCGCCGAGTCGCTCCAGGTCGATCGACACGGAGCGCGCGCCCTCCGCAATCGCGCGGCAGGACCGCCGCACCTCGTCCGTGAGTCCCATTGCGCCCACCTTCCTACACTCCTCCCGGTGGCGCCCGCCTTCGTCTGCCGCCAGCTCACCAAGCGCTACGGCGCCACAACTGCGCTTGCGGGCGTCGACCTCGACGTCGAGCCCGGCGAGCTGCTCGGCCTGCTCGGGCCGAACGGGGCCGGCAAGTCCACGCTCACGAAGATCGCCTGCGGACTTGTTCGAGCCTGCTCGGGGCACGCGGAGGTGGAGGGCGCGCCGGCCGGCTCGACGAGCGCGCGCTCGGCGATCGGGTACCTGGCCGAGCTCTTCCGCTTCCCGGACTGGCTTTCCGCCGATGAGCTCCTTGCGCTCCACCAGTCGCTCGCAGGCTCGGAGGGCGGAGCGCGCGAGCGCATGGAGCTGCTCGAGTTGGTCGAGCTGGATCACGCGCGGGCCACGCGCGTCGACGCGATGTCGAAGGGCATGCAGCAGCGACTCGGCATCGCGCAGGCGCTGGTGGGCCGGCCGCGGCTGCTGATGCTCGACGAGCCGACAAGTGCGCTCGACCCGGTCGGGCGCCGCATCGTCCGCGACTTGCTCACAGGGGTGCGTGACCGCGGTGTGGCCGTGGTCCTGAGCTCTCACCTTCTGAGCGAAGTCGAGCTCGTATGCGACCGCGTGGCGATCCTCAACGGCGGACGCATCGTCGCGCGCGGTACGCCGGCCGAGCTGGCTCGGCCCCACGGCGTCGAGATCCATACCGGGAGTGGGGTGCGCAGCTACCCGCGCGCCGCGCGCGAGGAGGTGCCCGGCATTGTGGCGGCGCTGGTAGCGCAGGGCGAGGAGATCTACGAGGTGCGGGTCCTCTCGTCGACGCTCGAGGACGCCTACCTCGAGGCGGTGGGCGCGACCCAGGTGGTGGCGCATGCCCCCGCGGAGGACGCCGCTTGACCGGCGCGCTCGTGGTCGCACGCTACGCCATGCAGGAATGCGTGCGCCGGCGCGTGATCCCAGTCGTGCTCGTGCTGACTGTGTTGTTTCTCGCCCTCTACGCGCTCGGCGCCGAGATCGCGTTCCGTGAGGTGGAGGACTTCGCGGGTGAGGACCCGCTCGATGAGCAGGTGCTGACGGGCTCGACGCTCTTCGGCCTTGCGATGTTCACAACGCTGTTCCTGGGGGCCGTGCTCGCGGCCTTCCTGACTCTGGGGGCGGTGCGCGGCGACGCCGAGCGTGGACTTCTCCAGCCGCTCGTGGTGCGGCCGGTGGGCCGCACGAGCCTGCTGCTCGGACGCTTCGGCGGCGCGGCCGTCGTGTGTGCGGCCTACGTGGCGGCCGTGTACACGGCATCCCTGCTCATCACCGGCATCGCCGGCGGCTGGTGGCCCGACAGCCCCGTTCTCCCGGGGCTCGGCCTGGTCGCGGCGGTGCTGGTGATCGCGGCGCTGTCGCTCCTCGGGTCGGTGTTCCTGTCGGCGACGGCCAACGGGATCGCCGTCCTCATGCTGTTCGGCGCCGGCCTCGCGGCCGGGCTCCTCGGTCAGATCGGCGACGCCCTCAGCGTGGACACGCTCGAGACGGTCGCGCAGGTGAGCGCCTGGCTGCTTCCCTTCGAGGCGCTCTATCAGGATGGTCTCGAGGCCCTCACCGAGGATGTGCGCGGCGTGACCGGCGTTGTCGTCCGCCTCGGCCCGTTCGGCGGCGCGCAGGAGGGCGGGCCGTTGCTTTGGGTCTGGACGCTCGGGTACCTCGGCCTCGTCGGCTTCGCCGCGCGAACCGCCTTCGCCCGTCGCGACCTCTAGTCGGGTTACGCTAGGCCGTACTGTGAGGACACGCGAGGCGGCCGCCGGGGAAGAGGCCCTGCGCGGCGGTCGCTGGAACGAGGCGAGAGAGGCATACGACGCCGCGCTGGCCGCGGGGGAGACTCCGGCTGCGCTCGAGGGGCTGGGGCTCGCGCTGCGCTGGCTCGAGGACTTCCCGCGTTGCTTCGAGGTTCAGGAGCGCGCCTACCTGCTCTATCGCCAGGCCGGCGACGCCCGTGGTGCGGCTCGGCTCGCCACCCGGCTTGGCCGTGACAACCTGATCGTGCGCGCCGACGCGGCGGTGGCGAGTGGATGGCTCGCCCGCGCGGAGCGGCTCCTCGAGGAGCAGGGCGACTGCAGCGAGCGCGGCTGGCTCTCCCTCCGGCAGGGTCAGATCGCGCTCTACGGGTTCCACGATGCGGCGCAAGCTGAGCAGGCTGCGCTCGCCGCCCGGCGCTGCGGCGCGAAGGCCGCCGACACCGACCTCGAGATGGCGGCGATCGCGCTCGCCGGGCTCGCGCTGGTGCGGCAGGGGAGGGTGGACGACGGGATGCGCCTCCTCGACGAGGCAAGTGCCGCGGCGATCTCGGGCGAACTGGCGTGGCGCGACGTGGCCGGTGCGATCTGCTGTGACTTGATCTTCGCCTGCGAGTACGTCCACGATCTTGGCCGCGCCGGCCAGTGGTGCGAGGCGACCGCCGCGTCAGCGCGCCGCGACGGGATCGGCGGCGTCTTCGGGATCTGCCGCGCGCACTACGCCTCCGTTCTGATGTACCGGGGCGACTGGGCCGGCGCCGAGGCAGAGCTCGAGAAGGCCGCCGCCGTGTTGGAGCAGTCCGCGCGAGGGGTGGCCTACGAGGCGGTGCTGCGGCTCGCCGAGCTCCGCCGCCGCCAGGCGCGCTTCGACGAGGCGGAGAGCCTGTGCGCCAAGGTCTCCTGGCATGCGCGCGCCCAGCTCTGCCGCGCCGCAATGGACTTCGAGCGCGGGCGCCTCGACGACGCCTCCGACTATCTCCACGCGCACCTGCGCGCCGTGCAGGCGAGCGACAGGCTCGGCCGCGTGCCCGGGCTCGAGCTGGCCGTCGCCCTGGGGCTCGCCCGGAACGACCGCGAGGGCGCCCGTGCGGCCGGCGAGGAGCTGTCGGAGGCCGCCGATCGTGGTGCAAGCGCCCCGCTCCTCGCTGCTCGTGACCTCGCGCTTGCCCGGCTCGACCACGACGACGGCGAGCTCGAGCGGGCGCGAACACGGCTCGAGGACGCGCTCGCCGGATTCGGGCGCGCCGGGCTGCCCTTCGAGGCGGCCGAGAGCCGCCTGGAGCTCGCGGAGGTCCTCGCCGCCTCCGGGCGCCCCCGGGCAGCCGCACGCGAGCGCGAGCTTGTCGCGTCCGCCTACCGGGAGCTCGGCTGTGAGGAGCGCGCCGCGGCGGTCGAGTCGGCCGGCGCCAGCGCACCGCTCACGAAGAGGGAGCTCGAGGTGCTCCGGCTGGTGGCGGACGGGCTCAGCGAGGAGGCGATCGCGGAGCGGCTCGTGATCAGCCCGCACACGGTCCACCGCCACGTGGCCAACGTACGGACCAAGCTCGGCCAGCCCTCGCGCGCGGCGGCGGTCGCGCAAGCCGCCCGGGATGGCCTCATATGAGGCGGAGCGGGGGCCATTCCCCTGGAAATGGCCCGATCGGGCGATGCACCCCGCCCGCGGGTCGCTCACACTCTCGCAGTCCAAATCGACCACGGAGGTACAGATGGCGTTCGAGGAGCTGAAGGCGAAACAGAGCGTGATGTGGGGCAACGGGCCCTACGAGCGGGTCAGCGAGCACCTGACCGAGGCGCACGACCACCTGTTCCGCGCCCTGCCGCCCCAGCAGGACGAGCGCTGGCTCGACATCGCCACCGGCACGGGCGAGATCGCCCGCCCCGCCGCCCGCGCGGGAGCGCAGGTGACCGGCCTCGACCTGGCGCCGGAGCTGATCGAGACCGCGCGCAGCAAGGCCGCCGCCGAGGACCTGGAGATCACGTTCGAGGTCGGCGACGCCGAGGCGCTGCCCTACGAGGACGCGAGCTTCGACACGGTCACGTCGACCTTCGGCGTTATGTTCGCGCCCGACCACAGCGCCGTGGCGCGCGAGCTCGCGCGCGTCTGCAGGCCCGGTGGGCGTCTCGGCCTGGTTAACTGGCATCCCGAGCGCGGCGTAGCCGAGTTCTTCAAGGTGATGGCCGCTTACCAGCCGCCGCGCCCCGACGGCGTCGGAAACCCTTTCGAGTGGGGCGACGAGCGGCACGTGAGCGAGCTGCTCGGCGACGCGTTCGAGCTTCGCTTCGAAACCGGCGACTGCCCCCAGCCCGGCAGCTCGTCGGAGGAGATCTGGGAGCTCTTCGCCACCTCCTACGGACCTACCAAGACGCTGGTGGACGGGCTCGACGAGGAGCGCCGCGAATCGCTCCACCGGGACTGGAACACCTACTTCGACCAGTTCCGCGGCAACGGCGGCGTGCTCCAGCCACGCCCCTATCTGCTGATCGTCGGCACCCGCCGCTGACCCATCTATCGTTGGCCGGGTGAGCTCCCCGGCCGTTACCGACTCCCTGCTCGAGGGCCTCAACGGCCCTCAGCGGGAGGCCGTGCTCCACGGCGAGGGTCCGCTGCTGATCCTCGCCGGGGCAGGCTCGGGCAAGACCCGCGTGCTCACGCACCGCATCGCGCACCTGGTGGGGAGCGGCCAGGCGCGTCACGGCGAGATCCTGGCGATCACGTTCACGAACAAGGCCGCGCAGGAGATGCGGGAGCGCGTCGAGGCGCTCGTCGGCGGCCGCGCCAGGGCGATGTGGGTGATGACCTTCCACTCGGCCTGCGCGCGGATGCTGCGCAACGACGCCGAGCGCCTCGGCTACACGCGCGGCTTCACGATCTACGACGAGCAGGACTCGCTGCGGCTCGTGAAGAACTGCGCCGAGGAGCTCGACGTCGATCCAAAGCGCTTTGCGCCGCGCGGGATCCGCCGCCAGATCTCGGACGCCAAGAACGGCCTGCTGGACGCCCAGGCCTACCGCATCAAGGTGTCGAGCTTCTTCGAGCAGACCGCGGCCGACGTCTACGAGCTCTACGAGAAGCGCCTTCACGCCGCGAACGCGATGGACTTCGACGACCTGCTGTTCCGCTGCGTGAACCTCTTCGAGCTGTTTCCCGAGGTGCGCGACCGCTACCGGCGCTCGTTCCGGCACGTGCTGGTGGACGAGTACCAGGACACCAACCGCGCGCAGTACCGCTGGCTGCAGCTGCTCTGCGAGGAGCACCGCAACCTGTGCGTGGTGGGCGACGACGACCAGTCGATCTACCGCTTCCGCGGCGCTGACATCCGCAACATCCTCGACTTCGAGGACGACTTCCCGGACGCCCAGGTCGTCAAGCTCGAGCAGAACTACCGCTCGACGCAGACGATCCTGAACGCGTCCAACGCGGTGATCGCCAACAACCGCGCGCGCAAGGACAAGTTCCTGTGGTCCGAGCTGGGGGAGGGCGAGCCGGTGCACGTGCGCGAGCTCGAGGACGAGCACGCCGAGGCCCGCTTCGTCGTCTCCGAGATCGAGCGGCTCGTGGACCAAGGCGAGTCGCGCGACGAGATCTCGGTCTTCTACCGGACGAACGCCCAGAGCCGTGTGCTCGAGGACATGCTCGTCCGCTACGGCGTCGGCTACCAGGTGATCGGCGGCACGCGCTTCTACGAGCGCAAGGAGATCAAGGACGCGCTCGCCTACCTCACGCTGCTCGTGAACCCCTCCGACACCGTCGCCTTCGGACGCGTGGTGAACGAGCCGAAGCGTGGGATCGGACAGACGTCTCAGGCCCGCATCACCAACTACGCGAGCACGATCGGCGAGCCCGTCTGGGGCGTGGCCGCGGAGCCCGACAAGGTGCCCGGGCTCGGAACCGCCGCCGTCAAGGCCGTGGGCCGGTTCATGTCAGTGATGGAGCGGCTCCGCGAGAGGGCCGAGGGCGGCGCGGGCGTGGGCGATCTTCTCTCCGAGACCCTCGACGAGACCGGCTACACGGACGCCCTGCGCGCGGAGCGCACCGTCGAGTCGCAGGTGCGGCTCGAGAACCTCGAGGAGCTCGTCGGCGTGGCGCGCGAGTACGACGTCGCCTCCGAGGAAGGCTCGGTCGAGGAGTTCCTCCAGCAGATCGCGCTGTTCTCCGAGCAGGACAACCTGCGTGACGAGCAGGGCATCGTCACGCTCATGACGATGCACAACGCGAAGGGGCTCGAGTTCGGGATCGTCTTCATCATCGGGCTGGAGGACGGTGTGTTCCCGCACATGCGCTCGATCGAGTCGGGCGACCTCGAGGAGGAGCGCCGGCTCGCGTACGTCGGCATCACGCGCGCCAAGCGGGTGCTCTACCTCACGCACGCCCGGACGCGTGCGCTCTTCGGGAACCGCGACTGGAACCTGCGCAGCCGCTTCATCGACGAGATCCCGGTCGAGTTGACCGATCGCGACGAGGAGGCCCCCGTCGGCCCGGCCGCAGCGGCCACTTGGGGCGGGGGCGCGTCGGTCCCGGAGCCGGGCGGGGGCGTGGGCGCCGCCTTTGCGCTCGGCGACGACGTGGTGCACGCCCAGTTTGGCGACGGTGTCGTCACCGGGATCGAGCCGGGAGGGCTCGTGGTCGTCCGCTTCGCCGGCGACGGTTCTGAGCGCAAGCTGATGGCCGACTACGCACCGCTCAAGCGGCGCGTCGCGTGACCGCCACGATCATCGACGGCAAGGCCGTCGCCGCGCGGGTCAAGGCCGAGGTGGCGGCGGAGGTCGCGGCCCTCGAGACGAAGCCGGGACTGGCGACGATCCTGGTCGGCGACGACCCGGCCTCCGCCGTGTACGTCCGCATGAAGCGCGAGGACTCCGCCGACGTCGGCATCGAGTCGTTCCATCACGAGCCGGGCGGCGATGTGAGCGCCGGGGAGCTCGCGGAGCTGATCCAATCGCTCAACGCGGACGAGCGTGTCCACGGCATCCTGCTCCAGCTGCCGCTGCCCGCACACCTCGACCAAGACGACTTCATCTCGCTGATCGACCCCGGGAAGGACGTCGACGGGCTCACCACCGCCAACGCGGGCCTCCTCATGCACGCCCGCCCCGAGGCGCTCGTGCCCTGCACCCCCGCCGGGGTGATGGAGCTGCTCGCCGATACCGGCGTCGAGCTGTCCGGCGCCCGAGCCGTCGTGGTCGGCCGCTCGATCCTCGTGGGCAAGCCGCTCGTCCAGCTGCTGCTCGCCGCCAACGCAACGGTCACGCAGTGCCATTCGCGCACGCGTGACCTGCCCGCGGTATGCCGCGAGGCCGACGTGCTGATCGCGGCGGTCGGCTCAGCCGGTCTGGTGACCGCCGACATGGTGCGCGAGGGCGCCGTCGTGATCGACGTCGGCACGAACCGCACCGACGACGGCCTCGTCGGGGACGTCGACTTCGACGCCGTGAAGGAGCGCGCGGGCGCGATCACGCCCGTGCCCGGCGGGGTGGGACCGATGACGCGGGCGATGCTGCTCGTCAACACCGTGAAGGCGGCGAGGGCGGCCGCCTAGGCCGTGCTTGTCGATTCCGGGAGCGCTCGCTCGACGCACTGGTACGAGCATTGAAAAAAGGAGAACTGAGATGGGACGGATTGTCGTAACCGAGTTCATTTCGCTGGACGGCGTCGTCGAGGACCCGGGTGGCTCCGAGAACTTCAAGCACAGCGGCTGGAGCTTCGAGATCTCCCGAGGGGACGAGGGCGACAAGTTCAAGCTCGACGAGACCATGGCGTCGGACGCCCTGCTGCTCGGCCGCGTCACCTACGAGGGCTTCGCCGAGGCCTGGCCGCCGAGGGACGGAGAGTTCGCCGACAAGTTCAACAACATGCCCAAGTACGTCGTCTCATCAACGCTCGAGGAGCCGGCTTGGAACAACTCGACGGTGCTGGAGGGAGACCTCACGGAGGCCGTGGCCGATGTCCGCGAGAAGCACGATGGGGACATCGTGGTCCACGGCAGCGCCCAGCTCGTCCAGGCGCTGCTCGAACAAGGGCTCGTCGACGAGCTGCGGCTGATGGTGTACCCGGTCGTGCTCGGGAGCGGAAAGCGCCTCTTCGGCGAGACGACGGACAAGGTCCCCCTGCGGCTGGTCGACTCGAAGACCGTGGGCGACGGCGTCGCGATCCTCGTGTACCAGCGCTAGTCCGAACAGGGGATGGCGGCACGCACGCGCGTGCCGCCACCCCGGGCGCTCTCGATCTCGAGGCTCCCGTCGAGGGCGGCGAGCCGGTCTCGCAGCCCGCGGAGGCCAGTGCCGGCTGCGGGATCGGCGCCGCCGCGGCCGTCGTCGCCGACCTCCACGACCAGGTCGCCGTTCAGCCGGGCGACCTCGATCCAGGCGCGCTCCGCCTCCGCGTACTTGGCGACGTTGGTGAGCGCCTCGGCGACCACGTAGTAGGCGGCGGCCTCCACCCGCTCGGGCAGGCGCTCGTCCAACCGGCCGCGCACCTCCACGGGCAAGGGGGCCCGCGCCGCGAGCGCCTCGAGCGCAGCGTCGAGCCCGCGCGTGCTGAGCACGCCCGGGTGCAGCCCGCGCGCGAAGTCGCGCAGCTCGTCCATCACCTGGCCGAGCTCCTCGCGCGCGTCCGCGAGCAGCCGAGCGGCGTCGGCGGGATCGTCGGCCATTCTGTCCTCGACCATCCGCAGCGCCAGGGCGAGCGACACGAGCCGCTGCTGCGCGCCGTCGTGCAGGTCGCGCTCGAGCCGCCGGGCAGCGGCGTAACCGGCCTCGACGATGCGCGTCCGCGACGCCCTCAGCTCCTCGAGCTTGGCCCGCAGCTCGGCGTCCAGACGCGCCCGCTCGAGGGCGAGCGCCGCGGCGTCCGCCACCGCTCGTACGAGCTCGGGCTCGTCGAGCAGCGCGGGGTCGTGAATCAGGGCGGCGACCCTGCGACCGTCCAGCTCGACCGGCGTGATCCCGCGTTCGAGCGGGTCGGGCAGTGCGAGCTCGCGACCCTCGTCGTCCACATAGCCGCCCGTCTCGGGGATCCAGAACGCGAGGGCGAGCGTGGGGTCGCCGAGTCCATCCGCGAGCGTTTGGCGCACCTCCTCGGGTCGGGACGACGCACCGAGGCTTCCGACAACGCCGCCGACGGCGCCGACCCGCGTGGCTGCGCTGCGCGCCAGCCCGACGAGGAAGCACCAGGGCACCGCCGCGATGCCGACGACGCCGACGAGCTCGAAGAGGTCCGCGACCGGCGTGATACCGACGAGCTCGCCGGCGAGCGCCACCCCGAGGGCGAACGACGCGATGACGCCGGCCACCAGCACCGGCGCGAGCGCATGGCGCTGGCGCGGAGCGGCGTCGCGCCAGCGCCGCCACAGCGTCCGGCCCAGCGCGAACACGAGCACGATCCCGGCCAGGCTCGTGAGCACGTCGATCACGTTCACGGCGGTCTCGCTGTTCTCGATCAGCAGGACGTTGTCGGGGCAGTCTCCGCAGTCGTGGGAACGGAAGTCGGTAAACAGGAAGGACGGGATCACGACGAGCGTGGCGACGACGTAGGTGCAGATCACGAGCTCGCGGTCGGACTGGGATTCGAGCCGTCCGCTGGGGAACGCGAGCAGCAAATGGACGATCACGGCCAGGTAGAGCACGCTCAGCGCCGCGCCGAGCGTGAACGCGAGCGCTAGGTCCGAGACCGTCAGGGCGGCGACGAACGAGAGGAATCCGGCGACCACCATCAATGCGCCGAAACGGTTCTCGGGCCGCCGCCACCACGCGTAGAGCCCGACGCCGATGAAGCCCCAGCCGTTCGCCACCAGCAGCGTGACGCTGAGAGCGCGGAGGTCGAGGTGGTCGCTCGTCGCTCCGAGCAGGGCGATGAGCGCCCCTGCCGCGATCCCCGCGAGCGCGAGCGCCCCGAGTGTCCGGCGCAGCCGCTGCCGTTGGCTCGGCCGTGCCAGCACCGCTGCTGCGTTCGCATTCATGCTCAGAAGGGCAGCACGCTGCGGGCGAGGTCGGTCACGGAGCGCGGGTCCACGCCGTAGCGCCGTTCGTAGTCCCGCGCCGCGTCCTTGTCCACCATCGCGAGCACGAGCTCCTCGCGCGACGAGCCGGCCTTGCAGGCGACCTCGTCGGCCGCCACCAGCGCGGCGTCCTGCAGGAAGCCCGTTATGCCGCCGCTGCGGGGGTTGTCGCGATCCTCGCAGGGGTCGGCGATCACGACCTCCTCCGGGCGCTCGCGGTCGGCGGCCAGCGCGTACGCTCCGACCGCCAGCGCGGCCAAACAGATCGCCCCCAGCGCGAGCGCGGGACGCAGGCCGATGAGGCTGTAGCCGAGCGCCGCCGGCAGAAGAATGACGGCGGCGAGCAGGGCAAGGCCGGCGCCCACCAGGAAGGCCGTCGAGAACCCGTCGTTCACACCCGCCACCAGCACGTCGTCGGCGCGCTCGGTGAGCTCGTCATAGGCGGGCAGCTCATCGTCGTCGACGTCACCGCGGCCGTCGGCGAACACCCGCTCGAGGCCGCCGCGCGGATCCTCCGTCTCAACGGCCTCCGAGAGCTCTGGGGCGATGTCGAGCTTCACGCGCGGGTCGATGGACGCGTCGAGGATGACCGCGGCGCCGCGCTCGCGCGTCTCTTCGAGGGTGGTGTCGAGCTCGTTCTGGGCGATCGGCGCGAGGATCAGGAGCGCGAGCGCGATGCCGAGGTGGCGGATGGAGAGCAGGCCCGCTGCGTCCCGGCCGCTGCGCTCCGGCAGGAGCCGCCCGCCGAGCGCGGGCAGCGCGAGCCCCATTCCGGCGCCGACCGCGACCTGGGGGAGGATTGTCCAGGCGACGGACGCGGTCGGCACGAAGGCGAGCGCCGCGCTCCCGGCGGCCACCAGCAGCGCCCCGCCCGCAGCGCGCGTGCCCGCGGGCCCGCGGGCGCGGTACGTCACCAATGCGGCGAGCGGCATCACGGTCACGGCGAGCGCCGCGGTCAGCGGCTCGATACCCCAGCCGCTGATCAGGAGCAGCACCGTGAGGAACAGTGCGGCCGCGATGGCGCCCGAGACGAGCCCCAGCGCCAGGGCGCGCCCGACGGTCCAGCGCGGGCGCACGAGACCCTCCGCCTCCACCTCCTGCCAGGCCCGCCGGCCCCGTCGCGGCGGGCGCCCCTCGCCGCCGATCCTCGCCCGGCTCTCGACGGGCGTGGCCCCGGCGCCGATGCAGCCCGGCAGCGCCACGAGGGCGGCCGGCGCCTGGAGGAAGAAGATCGAGCGCCACCCGAAAGCCTGCGTGAGCGCCCCGCCGATCGCCGGACCGGCCGCTGTGCCGAGCAGAGCCGCGAGCCGCCACAGCCGCGGGCCCGATTCCTCCCCCGAGAGCAGCGCGTAGGCGCTCACGAGCAGCGCCGCGCCACCCGCAGCCTGGACCGCGCGGCCGGCGAGGAGCGCGTCGAGCGTGTCGGCGAGCCCGCAGGCAAGCGATCCGCCCGCGAACAGCGCAACGCCGGAGATCCCCACGGCGCGCGTCCCGACCCGGCGCCACACCCACTCCACGACGGGCAGCGCTAGCGCGAGCACGACCGCGTAGACGCCCAGGACGGCGGCCACCCCGGCCACGTCCGTGTCGAGCTCGCGAAGGATCGGCGGCAGGGCCAGCACCACGATGGCCGTGTCCGCCAGCGCGAGGAAGGCAACGCCGGCCACGGGCAGGCGTAGGGCCGCGGATCTCATCACGGGAATGATGGCTGTCGCTCCGCTGTGCGGTCGTACGGATAACCGAACCCCGGAACGCCGGAATACCCCATATGCCGGCGGCGTTCCTGGTGGGACCCTGCGTGGCGAGTTCGGATGGAGCGGACCTGGCGGGCCGCTGTCGAACCCCGTCCGAGCCGCCGCGTGGGCCGCCACTCCCTCGCAGGCGCATCCCGCGCGCCCCGGCCCGTCGGCCCTTGCGGCGCTCCCCCGCCGCCGGGGGCCCGGCGGAGCCGGGAAACGTCCTCCGGGCTACGCTGCCCAGCCGATGGACATGCGAAGGCTTCGCGCCGGCGAATGGATCACGGCGGGCTCCGGCATCTGCCTGCTTCTGTCGCTGTTCCTGCCCTGGTACGGCAGCTCCACGGAGGGCGGCCCGCCCGATGCAAGCGGCTGGGAGTCGCTCGCGCTGCTCGACGTCGTCCTCGCTCTGATCGCCGCGTCGGCGGTTGCGCTGCTCGTGATCACTGCGGCCCAGCGGCTGCCGGCCGTCCCTCTCACGGTCAACACCTTCGTTGCGCTCGCCGGCCTCGTGGCGGTCGTGCTGGTCCTCGTCCGCGTGGTCGACCTTCCCGACGGCGCGGGCGCCCGGGAATGGGGCCTCTGGCTCGGGCTGGCCGGGGCGGTCGGGATCGCGGCCGGCGCGCTCGTCGCGATGCGCGACGAGCGCCCCTCGCGGCCCGGCCGGCACACCGATCTGAGCGGCCGCCCCGCCCCGGCTCCCCGTGAGCTCGAGGCGATCCCGGCGTCGGACCTAGAATCGCCTCCGTGATCGAGCGCGAACAGGTCCTCCACGTGGCGAAGCTCGCGCGGCTCTCGTTCTCCGACGAGGAGGTCGACCGGCTCGCGCCCGAGTTGTCCAAGATCGTGGACTACGTCGAGCAGATGGACCGGCTCGACCTCGAGGGTGTCGAGCCGACCTCCCATGTGGTCGAGCTCCAGAACGTGCTGCGCGAGGACGTGCCGCGCCCGAGCCTGCCGAAGGAGCGGGCTCTCGAGCAGGCTCCCGACGCCGCCGACGGTGGCTTTCGGGTGCCCACCCCGGGGCAGGTGTCCACGTGACCGACCTGCTCGAGATGACCGCCGCCCAGCAGGCCGAGCTCGTCCGGCAGGGCGAGGCATCGCCGGCCGAGGTGTTCGACTTCTGGCGGGGGCGCGCCGCCGCCGACGATCTCGGCGCTTACCTCTGGGTGGCTGACGGGCCGCCCCCTGAGGCCGGCGAGCTGCCGCCGTTCGCCGCCAAGGACCTCTTCTGCGTCGAGGGGGTGCCGAGCTCGGCGGGGTCGCGGATCCTCGAGGGCTACCGGCCGCCCTATACGGCCACGAGCGTGAGGAACCTGCAGGCTGCGGGCGCCGCGGTGCTCGGCAAGACGAACCAGGACGAGTTCGCGATGGGCTCGTCCACCGAGAACTCGGGCTACAGGCCGGTCGAGAACCCATGGGACCGGACGCGCGTGCCGGGCGGCTCGAGCGGCGGCAGTGCCGCGGCGGTGGCGGCCGGGAGCGCGCCCTGGGCGATCGGCACGGACACCGGCGGCTCGATCCGCCAGCCCGCCGCGCTCTGCGGCATCGTCGGGATGAAGCCCACGTACGGCGCCGTCTCCCGCTACGGCATGATCGCTTTCGCCTCCTCGCTCGACCAGTGCGGGCCGCTGACACGAGACGTCACGGACGCGGCGCTGATGCTGCGCCACCTGCAGGGCCTCGATCCCTGCGACTCGACCTCGCTCGGAATTCCGGGGGAGATCCCGCTGCCGAGCGACGAACGTCTCGACGGCCGGCGCTTCGGCGTCTGGGGGCTCGAGGAGGAGGGGCTCGAGCCGGGCGTCGCGGACGTGGTGCGGGCGACGCTCGCCACGATCGAGGAGCTGGGCGGGAGCGTCGAGGAGGTCGAGATGCCGAGCGCCGGACTCGGCCTGTCCGCCTACTACGTGATCGCGCCGGCGGAAGCGAGCGCGAACCTGGCCCGCTACGACGGCGTGCGCTACGGGCCCCGCTCGGCGGGCAACGGCGACCTCACGGCGATGTACGAACGGACCCGCCACGACGGCTTCGGGGACGAGGTCAAGCGACGGATCATGATCGGCACCTACGCGCTCTCGTCGGGTTACTACGAGGCCTACTACGGCAAGGCCCAGAAGGTGCGCACGAAGATCGTCGAGGACTTCCGCGCGGCCTTCGAGAAGGTGGACCTGCTCGTGACGCCAACGTCGCCAACGGTGGCGTTCAAGCTCGGCGAGCGCACCGCCGACCCGATCGCGATGTACCTGTCCGACTACTTCACCGTGCCGATGCCGCTCGCGGGGACGCCGGCGATCTCGATTCCGGCCGGGCTCTCGGACGGACTGCCGGTCGGCTTCCAGATCGCCGGCCCGGCGTTCAGCGAGGCCCGCATCCTCGAGGCGGCCTACGCGCTCGAGCACGCGATCGGCTTCGAGGGGGTGCCGGTGCTCCGATGAGCATCACCGAGCCTGAGACACGCGCCTACGAGCCGGTCATCGGCATCGAGATCCACGTGCAGCTGAAGACGCGCACGAAGATGTTCTGCGGTTGCGAGCTCTCCTTCGGCGAGGAAACCAACACGCACACCTGTCCGGTCTGCCTCGGCCACCCGGGGACGCTCCCGGTCACGAACGCCGAGGCGGTGCACTACGCGCTCATGATCGCGATGGCGTTCGACTGCGAGATCGCGCCGCGCTCGATCTTCCACCGCAAGAACTACTTCTATCCCGACTTGCCGAAGGGCTACCAGATCAGCCAGTACGACCTCCCGCTGGCCACCGGCGGGCGGCTCGGCGACGTGCGCATACACCGCGTCCACATGGAGGAGGACGCCGCGAAGCTCGTCCACGCCGGGGCATCGGGGCGAATCCACGGCGCCCAGACGAGCGTCGTCGACTTCAATCGCGGCGGCACCCCGCTCGTCGAGATCGTGACCGAGCCGGACCTGCGCACGCCGGCCGAGGCCGCCGATTTTGGCCGCCTGCTCCAGGCGACGCTGCGGCGCATGGGCGTGTCCGACGTGAACATGGAGGAGGGCTCGCTGCGGGTGGACGCGAACGTGTCGATCCGGCCGGCCGGCGAGGCCAACCTCGGCACGAAGACCGAGCTCAAGAACATGAACTCCTTCCGGTTCCTCGAGCGCGGCATCGCCGCCGAGATCGCGCGCCAGGAGGCGGTCGTCCGGGCCGGGGGCGAGGTGGAGCAGGAGACGCTCCACTACGACCCGCGCGCCGACGCGCTCAGCTCGCTGCGGTCCAAGGAGGAGGCGCACGACTACCGCTACTTCCCCGAGCCGGATCTGGTGCCGATCGCGCCCACCGAGGCGATGCTTGAGCGCGCCCGGGCGGCGCTGCCCGAGCTGCCGGCGGCGCGTGCCGAGCGCTTCGAGCATGAGCTCGAGCTGCCGGCGGACATGGCTCGGCTGCTCGCGTTCCGCTCCGAGCTCGGTGACTTCTTCGAGGAGGCGCTGAGCGCGTCGGGGAACGGCGAGTCGCGCGCGCTCGCCAACTGGACGACCAACGAGCTCGCGGCAAAGCTCGGCGACGACGACCCCGCGGCCACCCGCCTCGAACCGGGCGCGCTCGCGCGGCTCGTGGAGATGGTGGGAGCGAAGCAGGTCTCGGCCTCGGCCGCCAAGGAGGTGCTCGACGTGCTGGTGGCGGAGGGCGGCGACCCCGCGGCCGTGATCGAGGCGCGCGGCCTCGGAGCGGCGGACTCGAGCGAGATCGAGGCGATCGTCGACCAGGCGATCGCGGACAACCCCGACGCCGTCGAGAAGTACCAGGCCGGCAAGCAGCAGGCCATCGGGGCCATCGTCGGCGCCGTGATGCGCGAAACAAAGGGGCGCGCCGACGGCGGCGAGGTCCAGCGGCTGATCCGCGAGCGGATCGGCTGAGCCGATCCCGGCTCAGCCGCGAGCGGCGGCGTCGTACCATCTGGTCACGCGTTCGAGAGGAGGACCGAGATGGCGCGACTCATCCGGATGGACGGCAGCGGGCACACGACGCTCGCCGAGTGGACCGAGCTCGACGACGCGGCGTTCGAGGCCGCGGTGACAGAGTTCCGCGAGCAGCAGGGACTCGGCTACATCGGGACGGTCCCGGACGGGCCGGGCAAGGCGACCCACGTTCGCGAGCTGCCGCGCGAGGCGGAGCTCGTGATCATGCGCCGCCCGATCGCAGGCGGCTAGCTTGTCCGCGTCCCAGGCGCTCCCCGAGCTGGCGGCGGTTCCCTGGCGCCAGCGCACCGATGCCGGCTGGTTGCGCCGCTGGGGTCGGATCTGGCACGCCTGGACGCTGCTTTACACCGTTCCCTTCCTGGCGGCGGGAGCCGGCATGCTCTGGCTCGAGCCGCTGTCCGCGCCGGTCGCGCTCGCGGCGATCGCGCACGCGTGGATCATCCCCGAGCTGTACGCGTTCCGGGGCGCGAGCGTCGTGCGGCCCAAGGGCCCCCGGAACGAGGGCGCGGAACGCGCCGCGCAGGGCTTGCTCGGCGATCTGCTCGGACACGAGGAGCGCGAGCTCCAGCGCACGACCGGCGTGGCGCTCGAGCGCGGCCAGCTGGGCGTGTGGCTCGTGGGCGAGGCCGGTGCGCTGCTCGTGACCCCCGGCGGCTCCCGGGTCCACTGCTTCTGCGTGCGGACCACCGAGCCCGAGCTGCCGCCCTCGGATCGCATCGCGCACCTCCTGCTCGCGCTGCGCGTCGACGAGGAGGGGTTCGCGACCGTGGCGAACCATGCCTTCGCCGGCGCGCCCTGGCGCGTCAGCCGCCGGCTCCCGGCCGCGATGCGGCCGGCCTTGAAGGCGGCGCGCCGGGCGGCGCGTTAGCCTCGCATGCCGTGAGCGAGCTCACCTTCCGCGAAGGCGGACCGGGCGACCTGCGCGCGGCTTTCGAGCTCGGCGAGTCGGCCTGGGATGCGTCCCGGCGCGCGCGTGGCCTGCTCGGGCCGGAGGAAGGGCGCGATCATGACGAGCTGCGCGGCGACTGGGAGCGGGCGCGCGCGTTCATCGAGTTCGTGGCCGCCCAGCCTGACGGAGCGTTCTGGATCTGCGACGACGGGGATGAGATGGTCGGCTACACGAGCTCGTCGCGGTTCGGCGTGATGGACGAGCTGACGGAGCTGTGGGTCGCGCCGTCGCACGCCGGGCGGGGCATCGGCCGGTCGCTGCTCGAACGGGTCTGGCCCAACTCACCGACTCCGGAGCTCGGCCGTGTGGTTGTCACGCTCGGCACGCCCGTCGACCTCACGCTCTACACCGAGTACGGCGTCATGCCGGTCACGGGGCACTGGCACATGCGCCACCGGGTCGACCAATACCTGGAGCAGCGCGCGCACGAGGTGGACGCCATGGAGCCCGGCGTCCACGCGCTCACACCAGAGAGGGCGATCCGCGAATGGAAGCGGCTCGAGCCCGACGCCGTGGGCCATGAGCGGCCGCTGCTGCAGGAGTTCTTCGGCCGCACTCGCAGCTGCCTCGCTTACCTCGACCGGCGCACGGGCGCCGCGAAGGCAGTCTGCTGGGTCAGCTCGGAGGGAGATATCGGCCCGGCAGTGGGCGAGACGGCCCAGGACCTCGTTCCGGTGGTGCTCGCCGCGCTCGACCGGGTCGCGAAGGCGCGCGAGCCCGAGACCTTCGGTGTGTTCTGCACCACCAGCTCATGGTGGCTGCTGGACCGCCTGCGCCGCCTCGGCTTTCGCGTTCACTGGCCCGCCTGGGTCATGAGCTCGGTGCCGCTCCCGGGGCTCGATCGCTACGTGCCCACGCGCCCCGCGCGGCTCCTCTGACCGCTCTGCCAGACTCTCTGGTATGGGAGAAGCACTCTCCGATATCGCCCGCAAGGTGCTCGCCGTCGCGGTGCTGGTCGTAGCGGCGTACATCCTGTTCAAGATCGTGATCGGCGCGGTCGCGGCGGTCCTGTGGATCGTCGTCGCGATCGTCGCCGTCATCGCCGTCATCTGGGCGCTGCGGGTCCTCTGACCCCCTGACCGGCGCCATGGAGTTCGTCTTCATCGCCCTGGTCTTCGGCATCGCCACGGCGGCCATCGGCCGGCTCAAGGGCGGCTCCATCTTCATCTGGTTCCTGGTCGGCACCGCGCTGCCCGGCATCGGCATCCTCGCGGCGCTCCTGATGCGCGACGAGCGCCGGGAGCCGCGCCGCAGCTGCCCGGAGTGCGGCGCGGTCGTCGCGCTGAGTGACCAGGTGTGCATGCGCTGCGGGCGCGATCTCGATTTCCCCGGCCCGAAGCAGCCGGCTCGGCCGGCTGCGCAGGGTTAGGCATCCGAAGCAGCCGGCTCGGCCGGCTGCGCAGGGTTAGGCATCCAAACCAGCCGGAGCGAGCGGCCGGAAACCCGGTCTGAGCGCGAAAAAGCGCTTGTTACACTGGCCTCTTTCTGGCCACGCGGCCAGTCCCATCCCCCAAAGAAGGAGCCGGTGTCGTAATGCGAGCGGTCGACGCCATCATGGAGTGCCTCAAGGCCGAGGGCGTCGAGCACGTATTCGGGATCCCCGGCGGCGCGAATCTCCCGACCTACGACGCGCTCTACGACGCCGGCATCCGGCACGTCCAGTGCCGTCACGAGCAGGGCGCGGGCCACGCGGCCGAGGGCTACGCCAAGGCGTCGGGCAGGGTGGGAGTGGCGCTCGCGACGAGCGGTCCCGGCGCCACCAACCTCGTCACCTGCATCGCAGATGCGGTGATGGACAGCGTTCCGACCGTCTTCCTCACTGGGCAGGTGCGCACGGAGCTGATCGGCACGGACGGCTTCCAGGAGGCCGACATCTCCGGCATCACGATGCCGATCGTCAAGCACTCGATCCTGATCCAGGATCCGCGCGACATCCCCAAGGCGATCCACGAGGCGTTCCATATCGCGCGCACCGGCCGGCCGGGCCCCGTCCTCGTGGATGTCCCCCAGGACCTTTCGCGCGCGGATATCCCGTACGAGCCGGTCGACAAGGTCAATCTGCCCGGGTACCAGCCGACGACCGAGGGCAACACCAAGCAGATCCGTCTGGCTGCCAAGGCGCTCGCCAACTCGCGGCGGCCGGTGATCTACGGCGGCGGCGGGGTCATCAACGCCGGGGCAGCCAAGGAGTTTCGCGAGCTCTGCCTCTCGGACGAGTTCCCGGTTACCTGCACGCTGATGGGCCTCGGGGCCTTTCCCGCCGACAGCGAGCAGTGGCTCGGCATGCTCGGCATGCACGGCACGCGGGCCGCCAACTACGCCATGGACGAGGCCGACCTGATCGTCGCGATCGGCGCCCGCTTCGACGATCGCGTGACGGGCAAGCTGTCCGAGTTCGCGCCGCGCGCGAAGTTCATCCACGTCGACATCGATCCGGCCGAGATCTCGAAGAACGTCCCGGCCCACATCCCGATCGTGGGGGACGCGAAGAACATCCTCCCCAAGCTCACGGCCGAGTACCGCGCGCTCGGCGCGGACGGCGCGCGGCTCGAGGGCTGGCTCACGCGGATCCGTGGCTGGCAGGAGAAGCACCCGCTCGGCTACGAGGACACGGTCGACTCCGAGATCAAGCCGCAGTACATGGTCCAGGCGATGTACGAGGCCACCGACGGCCAGGCGATCGTCACGTCCGACGTCGGCCAGCACCAGATGTGGGCGGCCCAGTACTACGGATTCACCCGGCCGCGCCAGTGGATCAACTCGGGCGGGCTTGGGACGATGGGCTTCGGGCTGCCGTCGGCGCTCGGCGCCAAGGTCGCGCAGCCCGACCAGGACGTGGTCTGCCTCGCCGGCGACGGCTCGCTGATCATGACCGTGCAGGAGCTTGCGACCTGCGTCGACGAGGCCATTCCGGTGAAGGTGTTCCTGATGAACAACGGCTACCTAGGCATGGTGCGCCAGTGGCAGGAGCTGTTCTGGGACAGGCGCTACTCGTCCGTGAAGATGGGGTCGAGCCCCGACTGGGTCAAGCTCGCCGAGGCCTTCGGGGCCAAGGGCATGCAGGTGACCGAGAAAGGCGAGTTGGTCGGCGCCTTCAAGGAGGCGCTCGCGGAGGAGGGCCCGGTGCTCGTGGACGTGCGCGTGACGCCCGAGGAGAACTGCTACCCGATGATCCCGGCGGGTCAGGCGGCCAGGGACATGGTGGGCTGAGCCATGGGTGAGCCTGGGACCAAGGAGGTGCTGCGCCTCGAGGACCTGGAGGCGAGTGGCGGCATCCGCACGGGCCGCAAGCACGTCCTCTCGATCCTCGTCGAGAACAGGCCCGGCGTGCTCGCACGCATCGCCGGGCTGTTCGCCCGCCGCGGCTTCAACATCGACTCGCTCGCTGTCGGGGCGACGGACGACACCTCGATCTCGCGGATCACGCTCACGGTCGACGGAGCGGCGCACCCGATCGACCAGGTGACCAAGCAGCTCCACAAGCTCGTCAACGTGATCAAGATCCGCGACCTCGAGCCGACCGAGACCGTGGCGCGCGAGCTGGCGCTGTTCAAGATCTCCTGCCAGGACGGCGAGGCCCGCGCACAGGTGATGCAATTCGCGGAGATCTTCCGTGCCGGCGTCGTCGACGTGTCGAAGCGGAGCGTGACCGTGGAGGTCACGGGGAGCGACGACAAGATCGAGGCGTTCGAGGAGATGGTTCGCCCGTTCGGCCTGATCGAGATGGTTAGGACCGGTGAGATCGCGGTGGCGCGCGGGCGAGGCGCGACCTAAGATCGCCATTCCGTCATCCTCCGGGTCGTGGCGCTGCGCACCGCCCACCGCTCACACCCCTTCGCGCTGAGCGCTGAGCAGCTGAGCCTGCTCGCAGAGCGGCTCGACGCGGCCCGCCAGAGGGCCGGCCGGGAGGGGGGCGGCCCGGTTGCCGCCTTGACCGTGCCGGTCCCGGCCGAGCTCGACCTCTCGGCCGCAGTGCTCGCCGCACGCCGGCCCGACGAGCGCTTCTTCTGCTTCGAGCAGCCGGATCGGGGCGGCTACACGATCGCCGGCCTGGGCGAGGCGGCGGCGCTCGAGGGGGCCGGCCCCCGGCGTTTCGGCGAGGTGGCCGAAGCGGCGCGCGAACTCGGCCGCCGGATCGTGGCGGACGACCCTGCTTTGGACCCGACCCATCCACCGGGAGCGGGACCGGTCTTCGTCGGAGGGTTCGCGTTCGCGAACGACGGCGGCTGGAGCCCGGAATGGGCGTCGCTCGCCCCGGCCTCGCTCGTCCTGCCGGAGCTCAGCTTTGCGCGCGGGGGTGGCGAGGCGCGCATGACGGTGTGCGCAGCCGCCGACAGCGACCTCGACGTGCTCGCCGGGCGACTGGCCGGGCTCGGCCCCGCCGCGATGCCGCTGCTCGACCCCGACCCGGTGGAGCGCGTGCGGGTGGCGAGCGCCGCCCCGCCCTCGCACTACGAGCACGCGGTCGAACGGGCGGTCGAGCGGATCCGGGGCGGCGAGCTGGAGAAGGTCGTGCTGGCCCGCGAGGTCCGGGCCCATGCGCCCGCGGCCCATGACCCGGCCGCGGTGTTCGGCGCGCTGCGCGACGTCTTCCCGGGCTGTTACTGCTGGTGCGTCGGCACGCCCGAGGTCGCCTTCCTCGGCGCGAGCCCCGAACTGCTCGTGCGCCGCGACGGCCAGCGCGCCCAGACGGTCGCGCTCGCCGGCACCGCGCGCCGCAGCGCCGATCCCGCTGTGGACGACCACCTCGGCGAGCAGCTCCATCAGAGCTCGAAGAACCGCGAGGAGCAGGAGATCGTCGAGCGGAGGATCGCGCGGACGCTCGCCCCGGTGAGCCTGTGGGTGGCCGCCTCGGACGAGCCCGTAGTCGTCAGGGTGCACAACGTGCAGCACCTGGCGACGCCGATCCGAGCACAGCTCGCCGATCCCGTGCCCACCGTGGAGCTGGCGGGCAGGCTGCTGCCGACGCCGGCGGTGGGGGGCGAGCCGCGCGAGCGCGCGCTGCCGCTGATCCCGGCGCTCGAGGGCTTCGACCGCGGTTGGTACGCCGGCGCGGTCGGCTGGACGGACCTTGCCGAGGACGGTGAGTTCTGCGTGGCGCTCCGCTGCGCGCTCCTGCGCGGCCCGGTTGCCCACCTGTACGCGGGCTGCGGCATCGTCCGAGACTCGGTGCCGGCCGAGGAGCTCGCCGAGACAGAGGTCAAGCTCGAGGCGCTGCTGCCGCTGCTCGCCTGAGCTAAAGCCGAGCCGCCACCCGCTCCACGACCTGCCGGTGGAGCGCCACGTTCGTCGCACGGTCGGTCCGGAAGATCCTGAGCCCCGGGGCGAGCGCCGCCAGGTCGGTCGTAGTGGGAGTCGCGATGTGCTGCTCGTAAGCGCCGGGCTCGGCGTGCTCGGCCACCGGCAGGAAGTCGAAGATGGCACCGCCCCCGTTGTCGAAGCACACGATCTCGAGCGGCACCCCGGCGCGGCGGGCGGTGAGCAGGCCGCCGGCATCGTGCTGCAGGGCGAGCTCCCCGATCAGGACCCAGGTCCGCCGCCCGCTTGCGATCGCGGCGCCCAGGGCCGAGGACACGACGCCGTCGATCCCGTTGGCCCCGCGGTTGGCGAGCAGCCGGATGCGCTTCTCCGACTGCGGAAAGTAGGCCTCCACATCGCGGATCGGCATCGAGGAGCTGATCCAGACCAGCGCGTCGTCGGAAAGCTCGGGCTCGAGCGCCGCCACCAGCTTCGGCTCGAACGGATCGGGCGACTCGGCCAGCGCGGGAGGAACGAGCGCATCGGCGGCCCGCCAGGACGAGAGCCAGTCCGGATCGCGCTCGGCGGTACGCACCTCGATCGCCGACGCGAGCGCGTCGAGGGTCGGCGCCGCGGCGGAGGCCAGGATCAGCTCGGCGCGGCGCGTTGGATCGTGCCAGGCGGCGTGTGGGTCGAGGAGTACCTGGCGCACGCCGGCGAGCCATGCCCGGAGCGGCTTCGAGGTCGGCGTGTCGCCCACGCGCAGCACCAGCTCCGGAGCGTGCGCGGCCGCGAAGCGCTCCACCCGCAGCAGCACGTCGTAGTGGGCGACCACATGGGAGCGGTCGTGATCGCCGCAGCGAACGCCCGACGTGGGCTCGGCGAGCAGCGGCCAGCCGGTCGCGGCCGCGAGCCGCGCGGCGGGCTCGGCGACCTGTTCGCTGCCCGGGCCGCAGACGATCGCTCCACGCCCGCTGGCCGCCATGCGCCCAGCGAGCTCGTGAACGTCGTCGGCGTGCGGGGCGCTCGCGTGTTCGCGCAGCTCGGTCCACGGCCGTCCGGAGGGCCGTCCGCCCCAGTCCTGTGCGGTGAGATCCTCGGGCACCGGAGCAAGCGGCTCGCGCAGCGGGAAGTTCAGGTGGACCGGCCCGGGCCGGCCGCCGGCGGCCGTCCAGTAGGCCCTGCAGCCGAGCGCGCGATGGTGGATCGCGGTGTCACGCCCCGGCTCGTGGTTGCCCACCTCGACGAACCACTTGACGCTGGAGCCGTACAGGCCGATCTGGTCGATCGCCTGCCCGGCGCCCACGTCGCGCAGCTCGGGGGGCCGGTCGGCGGTCAGGACGATCAGAGGCACGCGCGCCTCCCAGGCCTCGACGACCGCGGGATGCAGGTTCGCGGCCGCGGTGCCGGAGGTGCACGTGACCGCCACCGGGCGCCCGCTCGCCTTCGCCATGCCGAGCGCGACGAAGCCCGCCGAGCGCTCGTCGATGACCGACACGGCCTCTACGCCGGGAACCGCGGCAAGCGTGAGCGCGATCGGGGCGTTGCGCGAGCCGGGCGACGTGACCGCGTGGCGGAGGCCGCAGCGCTGGAGCTCGTCCACCAGAACCTGGAGCGGCGCGTAGGTGCGGTTGATCGGGATCATTCAGGAGCGATGGTGCTCTTCATCCCGGGCTTCATGCAGCGTGGGGACGCCTGGCGGCCCGTCGCGGAGCTCCTCCCGGAACGCTATCCGAGCGCCCTCCTCGATCACAGCGAGAACAGCTTCGAGGGCCGCCTCGCGGAGATCCGGGAGGCCGGCGGGGGCCGGGTCCTGGTCGGCTATTCGCTCGGCGGCCGGCTCGCGCTGCGCGCCGCGCTCCGCGATCCGTCGCGCTACCTCGGCGTCGTGACGGTCGGCGCCACCGCGGGCATCGACGAGCCCTCGTTGCGGAGCGTCCGCGCCGAGGCCGACGAGCGGCTCGCGGCGTGGATCGAGGCCGCCCCGATCGAGGACATCGTGGGCGTCTGGGAGCGTCAGCCGCTGTTCGCGGACCAGTCCGAGAAGCTGATCGAGGAGCAGCGGCCCGGTCGGCTGACGCAGCGCCCAGAGGATTTGGCACTGCTCATGCGAACCGCCGGCCAGGGCGTGCTCGAGCCGGTCTGGCACGAGCTCCTCTACCTCGAGCTGCCGCTGCTCGCGATCGCAGGGTCGCGCGACGAGGGCTACGTTAGGGCGGCCAAGCGCATCGCGGACACGGCGCCCCACGGTCGCGCGGAGATCGTCGAGGGCGCCGGGCACGCAGCGCACCTCCAGCAGCCGGACACGGTCGCCGGCCTCATCGAATCGCTCCTCGACGACCTGACCTGAGGCCGAATCAGATCACGACCTCGGCCGTCACCTCGTCGAGAGCGGCCTGGTCCACCTGGACTCCGAGGCCGGGGCCGCTGGGCACGGCGAGGGTGCCGCGGCGCGGAGGGGGGAGCGCCCGGGCGATGCGGGCGTCGAACAGCTCGAGCGTCGCCAGGCCGCACGCGAGCGAGAGCCCTTCGGAGGCGGCGAGCTGCAGGGCGGCGGCGATCCCCCAGGGGCCGTCGAGGGTGCTCGACAGGAAGGCGTCAAGCCCGTGCGCGCGGGCCTCGCGCAGCAGCTCGCGAGCGGCGCTGAAGCCACCGGCACCGGCGAGCTTCACGTTGACGACGTCGCAGGCCTCCAAGTCGAGAGCGCGCCGCAGCTCCCGCATCGAGCTGACGGACTCGTCCGCCGCGATGGGAGTCGAGACGCGCTGGCGCACATCGGCGAGCTCGCGCAGGCTGCGGCAAGGCTGCTCGACGAACTCGAGGTCGTGCTCCTCGATCGCCCGGATCGCATGCACCGCCTCGTTCACCGACCAGCCGCCGTTGGCGTCGACGCGCAGCGCGGGCCAGGGCCCAACTGCCTCGCGGACCGCGGCCACCCGGTCGGCGTCGTCGGGGAGCCCGACCTTGAGCTTGAAGCAGGCGTAGCCGTCGCGCACCCCCTCGCGGGCCCGCTCGGCGACCTCGCCGGGGGGTCCCGCCGCAAGCGTCATGTTGACCGGCAGCGCATCCTTCAGGGGTTCGGCAAGGGGACGCTCGTCCTGCCGGGCGCGCAGGTCGAGCCTCGCAATCTCCTCGGCTGCGCGCGCCTGCGCGGGCCTGCGCCCGCCGGCGCCGGTCAGCGCCGCCACCGCCCGCTCGATTGGCACCCCGTCGTAGGGCTCGAACGGTGCGGCCTCGCCGAAGCCGACATAGCCGTCGCTCGACTGGACCCGCAGCAGCACGAGCTCTCGCGCCGTCACCACACCGCCGGCGGTCACGAACGGCCGCTTGAGCGGGATCGACAGGCGCAGCAGCGAGCGGCCGGCGCTCACGACAGCAGCACCCCGCCGGCCAGGAGCAGCGAGTAGACGGCGAGGAGGCGGCCGGTGCCGGCGAGCGCCCCGTTCAGCGCAGGTCCGTCGGTGCGCGTGGCGACGGTCCGCACGAGCGGCGGGGCGAGCGGAAGCGCCGCCAGGGGGAGCAGCACCCACGCCGACAGGGCCGGGACGAGCAGCGGCGGAACCAGGAAGGCGACGACGACCATGCCCGCGAACAGCGTCCGCGTGTTCTCGCGGCCCAGCTTGACGGCGAGCGTGTGCTTGCCCGCGCGCCTGTCCGTCTCGATGTCGCGGACGTTGTTGACCACGAGAATTGCCGAGGCGAGCAGTCCCACCGGCACGGCGAGCACAAACGCCTCCCAGCGAAGCTCCTCGGTTTGGACGAAGTACGAGCCCGCCACGGCCACTATCCCGAAGAAGAGGAATACGAACAGCTCACCGAGGCCCTCGTACCCGTACGGTCGCGGGCCACCCGTGTAGAGGACGCCCGCGAGAATCGACGCCGCGCCCACCACGAGCAGCTCCCAGCCGGCGACCGCCGCCAGGTAGAGGCCGGCCGCCACGGCCACGCCGAAGGCCACATAGGTCCCGATCAGGACGCGCCGCGGCGGCATGAGCCCGCCCGCTGTCACGCGCACCGGCCCCAGCCGATCCTCGGTGTCCGCTCCGCGGCGGGCGTCGGAGTAGTCATTGGAGAGGTTCGTGCCGATCTGGATGAAGACGCTGCCGATCAGCGCGGCCACGAACGGCAGTGCGCGGAAGACGTCCTCCGAGCCGGCCAGCGCGGTGCCCACGAGCACCGGCGCAATGGCGGCGGGCAGCGTTCGCGGCCTAGCCGCAAGCAGCCAGAGGCGCAGGTGACTCAAGGCCGCTTGGGGAACTTGGCAAAGTTCGGCCGCCGCTTCTCCCTGTAGGCGTCGCGACCCTCCTGCGCCTCCTCCGACCCGTAGAAGAGGAGATTGGCGTCATGGGCAAGCTGCTGGATTCCGGCGAGCCCGTCCTCGGCGGCGTTGAAGCTTGCTTTCAGGAGGCGCAGCGAGAAGGGCGAGAGGGCGAGCATCTCGCGGCACCACGCCACCGTCTCCTCCTCGAGCTCCTCGAGCGGGACCACCCGGTTGACGAGCCCCATGTCGAGCGCCTCCGCGGCGGAGTACTGGCGGCAGAGGAACCAGATCTCCTTGGCCTTCTTGGGCCCGACGAGGTTGGCGAGCAGGCCGGCACCGAAGCCGCCGTCGAAGCTGCCCACCTTCGGCCCGGTCTGGCCAAAGCGCGCGTTGTCCGCCGCGATCGTCAGGTCGCAGACCACGTGCAGAACCTGGCCGCCCCCGACGGCATAGCCGGCCACCATCGCGACGATCGGCTTGGGTAGCCGGCGCATCTGCACGTGTAGGTCGGTCACGTGAAAGCGGCCGACCGCCGCGCCGCTCGCGACGTAGCCGCTGTCCCCGCGGACGCGCTGGTCGCCGCCGGAGCAGAACGCAAGCGGCCCCTCGCCGGTGAGGACGACCACGCCCACGGACGTGTCCTCACGCGCGCGCTCGAGGGCGTCCGAGATCTCGATGAGCGTCTCCGGCCGGAACGCATTGCGCACCTCGGGGCGGTCGATCGTGATCTTCGCGATCCCGTCGGCGAGCTCGTAGCGAATGTCCTCGTAGTCGCCGCCCGGCCGCCAGTCGGCGGCGGGCCGAATCGTCCGGTTCGACTGCTCGGTGGCCATTCGCGCCGGAACGATAGTCCTCGTACGCTGCCGCTCGTGCGCGAGTGGCTGACCAAGGCGGCGGGCGAACGGCCCGGCCATCTCGCCCTGGTCGTGGACGGCAGGGAGGTGTCATACGCCGAGCTCGACGCGGCCGCGAGCCGCGTGGCGAGGCGGCTCGCCGGCCGCGGCGTTGCCCCGGGCGACCGCGTGGCCACGACGCTTCCGGCGGGGCTCGCGTTCGCGGAGCTCCTGCACGCGCTGCCGCGGCTAGGGGCCGTGCTCGTGCCGCTCAACCCGGACGACCCCGTCCACGTCGATGCGGCGTTGACGGTGACCGGTCCGGTCGAGGGCGAGGAGGCGGACGTTCCGCTCCTTGACACGGTCGAGCCCGATGCCGTCCACACTGTGGTCCACACGTCCGGCACGAGCGGCCGGCCGAAGGCAGTAGAGCTGAGCTACGGCAACCATCACGCGAGTGCGCTGGCCTCCGCCGAGAATCTGGGGACCGCTGCGGAGGACCGCTGGCTCGGCGTGCTGCCGCTCTTCCACGTGGGCGGCCTGGCGGTGCTTCTGCGCTCGGCGATCTACGGGACGACGGCGATCCTCCACGCCGGCTTCGATGCCGCGCGCGTGCGCGACTCGCTCGAGGCGGGCGAGATCACGCTGGCGTCGTTCGTCCCGACGATGCTGGCGCGCCTGCGGGAGGCCGGGCTTGGGCGCGCGCCCGGCCTGCGGGCGGCGCTGCTGGGCGGCGGGCCCATCCCCGTCGAGCTGCTCGACTGGGCGCTGGGGGCGGGTCTTCCGGTCTGCCCGACCTATGGCATGACGGAGACCGCCTCCCAGATAGTGACCGCGCCGCCTGGAGAGCGCTCGGGCCGGCCGCTGCCCGGCGTCGAGCTCCGCATCGGCGAGGGGGGCCAGATCCTCGTGCGCGGCCCGATGGTCGCCCGCGGCGCGCTCGCCGCCGACGGCTGGCTCCACACCGGCGACAGCGGCCGGCTCGACGAGAAAGGGCGGCTCCACGTGGAGGGCCGCCTCAAGGAGATCATCGTGACGGGCGGCGAAAATGTAGCGCCCGCCGAGGTCGAGGAAGCGCTGCTCGGCCACCCCGCCGTCGTCGACGCAGGCGTGACCGGGCTCGCCGACCCGGAGTGGGGTGAGGCGATAACGGCGTACGTCGTTATCGCCGGTGAGGTCAGCCCCGCGGCCCTGCGCGACTGGACCCGCGGCCGCCTGGCCCCACACAAGGTCCCGAAGCGGATCGTGATCGTCCCGTCGCTGCCTCGGAACGCCGCGGGAAAGCTGCTGCGCGACCGGCTCGGGAGCTGATTGCCTAGAGTCTTCCGCCCATGATCTACGACAAGGACGCCGATCTCTCGAGGCTCGACGGGAAGAAGGTGGCCATCCTCGGCTACGGCTCGCAGGGCCACGCCCACGCGCTCAGCCTGAAGGACTCGGGCGTCGACGTGGTCGTGGGCCTGCGCGAGGACTCGTCCTCGGTCCAGAAAGCCCAGGCCGACGGCCTGCGCGTCCTGCCGATCGCCGACGCGGCCAGCGAAGGCGACGTCGTGATGATCCTGCTTCCGGACGAGAAGCAGGCCGACGTATGGGAGGCCGAGATCCGCGACGGGATCGCGCCCCGAAACCTGCTCATGTTCGCGCACGGCTTCAGCGTCCATTTCGGCCAGATCGACCCGGGACCCGAGGTGGACGTCGGCATGGTGGCGCCCAAGAGCCCGGGCCATCTCGTCCGCCGGCAGTTCGTCGAGGGCAACGGCGTGCCCGGCCTCGTCGCGATTCACCGCGACGCCACGGGTGAGGCGCGCGATCTCGTGCTCGCCTACGCGAAAGGCATCGGCTGCACGCGCGCGGGCGTGATCGAGACGACCTTCAAGGACGAGACCGAGACCGACCTCTTCGGCGAGCAGGCCGTGCTCTGCGGGGGCGTGACCGAGCTCGTGCGCGCCGGCTACGAGACCCTCGTGGACGCCGGCTACGACCCGCGGCTCGCGTACTTCGAGTGCCTGCACGAGCTCAAGCTGATCGTCGACCTGATGTACGAGAAGGGGATCACGGGCATGCGCTACTCGGTCTCGAACACGGCCGAGTACGGCGACCTCACGCGCGGCAAGCGCGTGATCGACGACCGCGCTCGCGCCGCTATGCGAGAGATCCTCGCCGAAATCCAGAGCGGCGACTTCGCCCGCGAGTGGATCGGCGAGAACAAGGCGGGCCAGGAGAACTTCCAGCGCATGCGCGAGGAGCAGAAGGGGCACCAGATCGAGCGCGAGGGCAAGGAGCTGCGCTCGATGATGCCCTGGATCGACCAGGAGTTCTGAGTGGGCGACGGCTTCCTCCCCCCACAAGCTCCGGGCCCGGAGCCCGAGCTGGGAGGGAAGCCCGCCCCCAAAGCCCCGGAACCGGTGTTCGCGCCCCAGGGCGGGCAAGTTCCGCCTCCACGGGCCGGCGCTCCCCCAGGCGCGCCAACCTGGCAGCCGGCGCCCCAGCCCTGGGCCCACCCGCAGCAGCGCGCGCCCGACAACAACCAGGCGATCGCCGGCTTCGTGCTGTCGCTGGTTTCGCTCGGACTGCTCGTCGTGACCCTCGGACTCTCGTCGATCATCTCCCTGGGATGCGCGATCGCGGGAATGATCCTCGGCCGCAAGGGCGTGAACAGGGTCGACGCGGGCGAGACGCCGAAGCATCGGGGCCTGGGTCAGGCCGGCTTCTGGACCGGGCTCGCGGGCCTCATCCTGTCACTGATCGCGACGGCCGCCTGGGTCGCCGTCCTGGTTGCCGCGCTGACCGACGACGAGTTCCGCAACGACCTCGAGCGCGAGTTCGACGAGTCCCAGAGCCTCTCGGCGGCAGCCCTCGCGACGGCTCGGGTGGCGCTGCATCTCCTCGCCTGAGCGCTCGCTATGCTCGCCGGTCCGATGGCCAACCCGTACCTCAAGCGGTATCTGATGACCGCTGGGCCGACGCCGCTGCCGCCGGCCGTCTCGCAGGTCATGGCGGAGCCGATGCTCTATCACCGCGCTCCCGCGTTCGTCGAGGTGTACGCGCGCGTGCTCGAGCGCCTGAAGACGGTCTTCGGCACGGCGAACGACGTGCTCGTGTTCGCGAGCTCCGGCAGCGGCGCGATGGAGTCCGCGGTGGCCAACCTGGTGCGCCCCGGCGAGCCGGCGCTGGTGGCGTCGTGCGGGAAGTTCGGGGAGCGCTGGGCCGAGCTGTGTGACGCCTACGGCGCGGAGACGATTCACTGGGAGACCGAGTGGGGACAGCGCGTCGACCCCGCGGCACTCGACGCGCAGCTCGCCGCCGCAACCGGGATCGAGGTCGTCTTTACTCAGCTCTCGGAGACCTCCACGGGCGTCGTCAACGACGTGCGCGAGCTGGCCGAGGTGGCACACCGGCACGGCGCGCTGATCGCCGTGGATGCCGTGTCGGGGCTGGGCGCGGTTCCCTGCCCGCAGGACGAGTGGGGGCTCGACGTCGTGGTCGCGGGCTCCCAGAAGGCGCTCATGGCGCCGCCGGGCCTCGGCTTCGCCAGCGCCGGCGAGGCGGCACTCGAGCGGGCCGCCGCGGCACCGGGCCGGCGCTACTACTTCGACTGGGGCCGCACGGTGGCCGGGCAGCGCAAGGAGCCTCCCGACAGCCCGTTCACGCCGGCGGTCGAGCTCGTGCAGGCGCTCGACGTGGCGCTCGGCCTGATCGCCGAGGAGGGGCTCGAGCAGGTCTACCGGCGTCACGACCTGCTCGGGCGCGCCACCCGCGCCGCTGCGAGGGCGCTCGACCTCGAGCTGCTGGGCGGCGGCGACGAGAGGGCGAACGTCGTCACCGCGATCTCCCTGCCCGAGACGATCGACGGCGCAGGCGTTCCCAAGCTGATGCGCGACCGGTTCGGAGTCACGATCGCCGGCGGCCAGGGCAGGCTCAAGGGCAGGATCGCCCGCATCGCCCACTGCGGCTACTTCGGCCCCTTCGACATCATCGTCACTGTTTCGGCGCTCGAGATGACGCTGCGCGAGCTCGGGCATGAGGTCGAGCTGGGCGCGGGCGTCGCCGCCGCCCAGCGCGTGCTCGAGGCGGGCGTGCCCGTCGCGGTGTGAAGGTCCTCGTAAAGGAGGAGATCGGCGAGTCGGGCGTGGAGCTCCTGCGCGACGCCGGGCTCGAGGTCGAGTTGGGCACGGACTGGGAGGACGACGAGCTTGCCCGCCGGATCGGCGAGTTCGACGCCATCCTGATCCGCTCCGGCACCAAGCTCACGGCGGAGCTTCTCGAGCGGGCCGAGAGCCTTAAGGCGGTGGGGCGCGCCGGCGTGGGCGTGGACAACGTCGATGTCGAGGCCGCCACGAAGCGCGGCGTGGTCGTCGCCAACGCTCCGCAGTCGAACGTGATTACAGCCGCCGAGCACACGCTCGCGATGCTGCTCGCGCTGGCGCGAAAGGTTCCCCAGGCGCACGGCTCGCTCACCGGCGGCGCCTGGGAGCGATCCACCTTCAGCGGGGTGGAGCTCTACGAGAAGACGCTAGGCGTGCTCGGTTTCGGGCGGATCGGCCAGCTCGTGGCGCAGCGTGCACTCGGTTTCGGGATGCGAGTGATCGCCTACGACGCGTACGTCGCCGAGGAGCGTTTCCGCGAGCTCGGCGTGGAGCGCGCCTCCACCTCGGACGAGGTCTACAGTCGCGCCGATTTCCTGACGATCCACCTGCCGGTGACCGCCGAGACCGAGGACTGGCTCGACGCCGACGCCTTCGCCAGGATGAAGGAGGGGGTGCGGATCATCAACGTCGCGCGCGGGAAGCTCGTGGTCGAGGACGCGCTGCGCGAGGCGCTCGACACCGGCCGCGTGGCGGGCGCGGCGCTCGACGTGTTCCGGAACGAACCGGTCACCGACCACCCGCTCTTCGGATACCCGAACGTGGTGGTCACGCCCCACCTCGGGGCCTCCACCGAGGAGGCCACGGACCGCGCGGGCTACCAGGCCGCCGAGCAGGTCGTCGCGGCTCTCACGGGCGGCGTCGTCACTAGCGCCGTCAACGTGCCCGCGATCGCGCCGGAGGATCTCGAGGCGCTCGGCCCCTACCTGCCGCTCGCATACAACCTCGGGCGGGTCGGCGTGGCACTCGCCGAGGGCACCTCGATCGACGCCCTCGAGGTGGAGTACCTCGGCCGGATCGCTTCACGCGACACGCGCCTACTCACGGTGCAGGTGCTGAAGGGCGCGCTCGCCGGCCACATCGAGGAGGACGTCAACGACGTCAACGCGCCGGCGCTCGCCGAGGAGCGCGGCATCCAGGTCTCCGAGACCAGCACCGCCCACGCCCGCGACTTCACGGACCTCGTGCGCGTGACCGTCGTGAGCGGTGGGCAGCGGACCCGGGTGGTCGGCACGAACTTCGGCCGCATGCACCGGCCGCACCTGCTGGAGGCCTGGGGGTCCCGCTTCAACCTCCAGCTCGAGCCCAACCTTGCCGTGTTCCGTTACGTGGACCAGCCGGGGATGATCGGCCGCGTCGGCACGCTCTTCGGGGAGGCCGGCATCAACATCAGCGCCGCTGCGGTGGGGCGGCGCCCGGACGCCGACCACGTCGGCGGCGTGGCGACGATGCTCGTGACGACCGACTCGCCTGTCCCGCAGGACGTGGTCGACAAGATCGCCGAGAGCCACGGCTTCGAGGCGGGGCGAACGGTCAGCCTTTAGGAGGGGGTCCGGATCCCTCCGCAGCCGGCCGAGCCGGCTGCCTCGGGCCAAGCGCGCGGCTCAGGTCCTCGACGAGGTCCTCGGCCGCCTCCACGCCGCACGACAGCCGGACCAGGTCGGCCGGCACGGCGGCGTCCGAGTCCTCCACCGACTGGTGGGTCATCGCCTGCGGCACCTCGATCAGCGACTCGACGCCGCCGAGCGACTCGGCGAGCATGAAGATCTCCGTGGCCGCGGCGATGCGCGTGGCGTCGGGGTGGCGGAACGAGACCATGCCGCCGAAGCCCGGCCAGCGCACGTCCTCGACCCCGGGGGCGGTGAGGAGGAACTCGCTGACGGCGCGCCCGTTCTCCGTGTGCGCAGCCACGCGCAGGTGCAGCGTGCGGAGCCCTCGGTGGACCAAGAAGCAGTCGAACGGGCCGGGCACCGCCCCGATCGAGTTCTGCACGAAGCGCACGCGCTCGTGCAGCTCCTCGTCGGCGACAACGACGGCGCCGCCGACCACGTCCGAGTGGCCGCCCAGATACTTGGTCGCGGAGTGCACCACGGCGTCCGCTCCGAGCTCGAGCGGGCGCTGGACGACCGGGGTTGCGAAGGTGTTGTCTACGGCGACGATCGCGTTGCCCTTGCGCGCTACCACGGCGTCGATGTCGACCACGTTGAGGAGCGGGTTGGTGGGAGTCTCGACCCAGATCAGCGTGGTGTCGAGTCGCACAGCGCGCTCGAGCGCGTCGAGGTCGGTCTGGTCGACCATCTCGTAGCGGAGGCCGAAGCGGGTCAGCACCTTGTCGACGAGCCGGTAGGTCCCTCCGTAGAGGTCGCGCGGGAGGACCACATGGTCGCCGGCCTCACAGTGCGCGCTGATGAGCGCGTGGGTCGCGGCCATCCCGCTCGAGAAGCAGGAGCCGAGACCGCCCTCGAGCTCGCCGAGCGCACGCTCGAGCGCGGCGCGCGTCGGGTTCGCCGAGCGCGCGTAGTCGTAGTCCTCGACAAA